>Ga0209512_1000462_pt1 | contig 67109 bp, 64 predicted proteins | sample frozenSSSSmetaG_FD_184142 | JGI IMG/M metagenome (GOLD analysis project Ga0209512, IMG submission 184142) | Glacier valley bacterial and archeal communities from Borup Fiord, Nunavut, Canada, to study Microbial Dark Matter (Phase II) -... | ecosystem: Environmental > Aquatic > Freshwater > Ice >...
ATCTCGTTATATAGTTACCTCGAAAGTTTGATATACGAATCCTACTAAAGGCTTAATATCTCATTTTTAAACTTCTATGACTTGTCCAATGCGAGGTAAATCTGTAGCCGGTATGGGAGCAGCCATAGGTGGTATAGCAGGCGGTGCCTTATATGTATTTAAATATTTTTCCCAATTTCGGTGGATTTGACCAGATTTCCGGCATACAGTATAATCCGTCGCGTGTTGGTGTGCGATCTACTTAAGTTTCTTTCGGATTAACATCCACATACTCAGTATACTTACTCCAATAGCTAAACCAAACAATATACTGTAGAACATTGACGATAAATAAAGATGCTTATTGACACCGGGAAAATTCTTGAGCATGGTGTCTTCCTTAACACTGCTAAAATTGGTAGCGGAAAGTCCACTAGCCGTAAGACCAGTACCTGTAGCGAAAATTTTGACTTGGAAATTACGTTCTCTTTCGACATGGTCAATTGCTACTTGACCTCTAATTGATGCGATCGCTTGATCAATTAAACCAAAACCGTGATGAAGATAATTTAAGTCGGCTGTTACTTGCTCATAAAAATAGCGACAACTTCTCTCAGCAAAAACTTCTAAAAAATTAATACTTTCATGAGGAAATAAACTTTTAATCTCTTGCAACTTTTCTGTATAATTACGAGTATTAATCAGCACCATATTTGAACAATCTTCGGTAGTGCGGAGACGATTCGCGTATTCCAAAGATAATCGAGGTAATTTAATTAATTGCTCATTAAATAGCTGAAGATCTAATTCATTTAAACCTGGTTTTTCGCTAACTTCGAGCAATTTATTTATTTCTGTTTCGATTTCGTCATATTTCGCTTTAGCTGAATTAAAAGCATCAGAATAGCTTTTTTTGTAAGTATGAATTACTTTAGCATGGAAAGAAAATAGATCGAATATTTCAGTGTAACAAATATCAAATTTCTTTTCAGCTTCTTTACCTAAAAAGAACCAAACTAGAATATGCCGATAAGTTTTCAGTTGTCGAAAAATACCATATTCAAATATTGGGCTGCCAAACAAATCACCGGCGCGGTTAAATGGTACATTATAGCCAGTTGGCAAAAGATTAGCAACACACTGATCGGCAATAATTTTTAATTCTTCTTGATCTTTATTTTGATCTTTTAGTGTCAGCTTGACATTTAATAGTAATGTTTGACCAATAAGATGATCGTGATCTGGCAAAATCAAGCAGTTATCAGGGTTTAGCTGGCGATTTTTAATTTCATGAATCTGAAATTTTTGACCTATTTCGTGTTCAGGTCGATAAAAATTTATCCCAATACCATAGCTATTATTGTAACTTCGGACTGCATAAATAAAATCTTTAGTGCTAGGCACAGAATTTTTAGACTTACTTTTAAAATAAATTCGATTTCCTTTAGTGTAATACCTAGGAGTTTTGATATTTCTTTTGATTAATGGTGCATAAGGACGATGTATTTCGCTTTCTAAATCTAGAAAATTTAGCAAGTTAAAGTCATCATACTGAAATTTTTTAGAAATCATTTGGTCACATTTGTACCAAAGATAATGGGATGTAATTTGAGTAGTTACTACTTTGATTAAGCTATAGAAGCCGAAATCTACCGCTAGATGCAAAAGATATATTTGCCAAAAGAGGGTGCTTCCAACCCATGTTTCATGAGAATTATTAGCATTTTTGAGAGTATAAGCAAATAAATGAATATTTGGAGCATAAACTTTAAAACTCATCTTTAAATTCCATCCTCTGGTTTATTGAGGTGTCTATTCGCTACAATGTATATAGAAATACTTTATGCTTAGTTAAATTCCTGTGTAGCTCATGTACCACTACAGTTTGGAGAAGTCTCTTTACGGAACCTCAAAACACAGATAGCTTCTTACCTATGTGTCCGCTTTGATGGACTAGAATTGAGGAATGCAGCATGTGATAGCGCAAAGCGCTTCAGCCCTATGTCCTGCGGGTACGCACTCGCGTTCAGGCTATTGCCAGTAAGTTAAGATGTAGTATAAAAAGAGACTATAAATTTTAAATGCTGAAATAACTTTCCTGAGGTTTAGTCAGCACTCGTAGCAAAGCATGACCATAATTACCGCGTGGTAAGCTACAATTATTAAGGCTTCTTTATAGAATTGACTTACTGTCCCAAATTCTGTTAAGCAAACCAAAAAACCGATTTAACTATAAAAACACTCGAACTTTAGTTCTGGAACGCTTCTATGACGCTCCCTATCCGTAACGTTGCTATCATTGCCCACGTAGACCACGGCAAAACCACTCTCGTTGATGCACTTCTCCGACAATCCGGCATTTTCCGAGAAGGGGAAGAGGTAGTGGATTGCGTCATGGACTCTAACGCCATCGAACGAGAACGGGGCATTACCATCCTTTCCAAGAATACAGCAGTTACCTACAAAGACACTTTAATCAACATCATCGATACCCCTGGTCACGCCGACTTTGGTGGTGAAGTGGAACGGGTGTTAGGCATGGTAGACGGTTGCATCTTAATCGTCGATGCTAACGAAGGTCCGATGCCACAGACACGCTTTGTACTTAAAAAAGCTTTGGAAAAAGGACTGCGCCCAATCGTTGTTGTCAATAAAATTGACCGTCCGCAAGCCGATCCTTTTGGTGCAATTGATAAAGTACTAGATTTATTCCTCGAATTAGGTGCAGATGAAGACCAGTGTGACTTCCCTTACTTATTCGCATCTGGGATGAACGGCTATGCCAAAAATGACCTAAATGATGAATCTTTGAACATGGTGCCGATGTTTGAAGGCATTTTGCGCCACGTTCCACCTCCTGTCGGTGATCCCAACAAGCCTTTGCAATTACAAGTCACTACCTTAGATTATTCCGAATATTTGGGACGGATTATCATTGGTAAAATCCATAATGGGACTATTACCAATGGTCAGCAAGCAGCTTTGGTAACTGAAAGCGGCGCCATTGTCAAAGGCAAAATCAGCAAGTTGCTCGGATTTGAAGGTTTGAAGCGGATCGAGATGCAACAAGCCACCGCAGGCTATATTGTTGCCGTAGCTGGTTTCGCAGAAGCGAATATCGGTGAAACAATTACTTGTCCGAACGATCCTCAAGCATTACCACTAATTAAAGTGGATGAGCCAACATTACAGATGACATTCTCTGTCAATGATTCGCCATTTGCTGGACAAGAAGGTAAATTAGTGACATCTCGGCAAGTACGCGATCGCTTATTCCGAGAACTAGAAACTAATGTCGCCCTGCGCGTCGAAGAAACCGACACCCCTGAGAAATTCTCAGTTTGCGGTCGGGGAGAACTTCACTTAGGTATCCTGATCGAAAACATGCGCCGTGAAGGCTATGAGTTCCAGGTAGCGCAGCCGCAGGTAATCTACCGCGAAGTCAATGGTCAACCCTGCGAACCTTTTGAATGTTTAGTCTTAGATGTTCCAGAAGAAGCTGTTGGTAGCTGTATTGAGCGCTTGGGTCAACGCAAAGGCGAAATGCAAGACATGCAAGTCGGCGGTAACGGACGCACTAACCTTGAGTTTGTGATTCCCGCCCGTGGCTTAGTTGGTTTCCGTGGTGAATTTATGCGGATGACTAAAGGCGATGGGATTATGAACCATAGCTTCCTTGATTACCGTCCACTATCGGGAGAAATTGAAGCCCGTCGTAATGGTGTGCTGATCTCTTTTGAAGAAGGAGTTTCGACTTCTTACTCGATGAAGAGTGCTGAAGACCGGGGTGCTTTCTTTATCGGTCCTGGTACTAAGGTTTACAAAGGCATGATTGTGGGTGAAAATAATCGCTCGCAAGATATGGAATTGAATATCTGTAAGAGTAAGCAGCTGACTAACCACCGCGCTTCTGGTGGTGAGGAATTGGTGCAGTTGCAAACACCGATAGATATGAATTTGGAGCGTGCTTTGGAGTACATTGGACCAGATGAGTTGGTGGAGGTTACTCCTCTGTCGATTCGTTTGCGGAAGATGGCTAAGAAGATGGCTAAGAAGTAAGGGAAAAGGGAAACGCGGTGGGCGCTGAGTAGGCGCGGAGGAACGCGGAGGGGTCTCTGCGTTCTTGCCATATCTGTTGGGGAGAGTTATACCGGGGGTGGTGGGTATAATTTTGACTGATGAGTATTTGGAAGCGGTTGGTTTATTGGTTGGAGGTTCGGGCGGCTGCACCGGCTTTTAGTGGTTGGGTGTTGGGTGGGCTGGGAGTCTGCTTTTTTGGGGCGGCTGTGAATACTATGGCCGGCTGGTTGTATGTTTTGAGTGGGTTGTGTTTGGCTCTTTTGGCTATTGCTGCTGTTTTTCCTTCGCGATCGCTTGTTGGTTTGAGTGTCAAGCGTCATCCGATTGCGCCTGTGAGTGCGGGGGATGAGTTGGTTGTTGAGTTAGAGGTTTTTAATTCGACTAAGCAGCCGAAGTTGATGTTACAGGTTCAGGATTTGTTGCCTTTTGTGTTGGGTGTTCCGGTGCAAATGGCGATTGAAGTTATTCCGGCGCAAGATAGTTATCTTTGGATTTATTCTTATCGGACTGGGCGACGGGGTGTGTATCGTTGGCATACGGTTGATTTAGCAACTGGTGCGCCTTTAGGTTTGTTTTGGAGTCGTCGTCTGCTAACGGCTAAGGCAATGGCGGTTGTTTATCCGCAGGTTTTGCCTCTGACTAACTGTCCGTTGGTTGATGAGATTGGGCAAGAGGATAGTCGTCAGGGTGAGGAACGTGGACAACCTTTGTATTCGGCGACGGCGGGATTGACGCGATCGCTACGTCCTTATCGTACAGGTGATCCGATTCGTTTGATTCACTGGCGAACTAGTGCTCGTTATGGGGAACTGCTCTTTCGGGAGTTAGAAAAGGTTGTTAGTGGTCAGGAAATTATTATTGCTCTTGATGGTGGGGCGTCTTGGCGGGAAGATGATTTTGAGCAGGCTGTAATTGCCGCAGCTTCGATGTATTTTTATGCACACAGAGGGATGAATGTGAGGTTGTGGACGGCACTCACTGGTTTAATTCAAGGTTCACAGGTGGTTCTGGAGGCTTTAGCGGCTACTCATCCGGCGTCTGAGTTAACGGCTGCTAAGTTACCTAATTATCCTTTGATTTGGTTAACTGCTAATTCTGATACTCTTAGTTCTCTGCCTCTTGGTAGTCGTTGGTTGTTGTGGCATACGTCTGAAATCGTAAATCGCTCCTCACGGGGTATTGTGATTCAATCCGAGCGATCGCTTTTAGACCAACTGCAGGCATCTGGTTCGGTTACGTAGCATGAAAATATGAGTCTATTGCTTTGCTACATGAGTAGATGATGCGTTACAATCCCTTAATGCATCCTACCGTAATGCGTTCAATGAAGAACCACACGGTACAATGCAAAGAAATAGTGAAATTGGTAGCTCTTGATATGAATAAAGTAGAAGTAGCAAAATCCAGCGAAAAAAGCTTGGAAGCTATGCGCCATTTTTCTGAGCAATACGCTAAACGTACTGGAACTTACTTCTGTGCTGAACCTTCGGTAACGGCTGTGGTCATTGAAGGGTTAGCTAAGCATAAAGATGATCTCGGTGCTCCTTTGTGTCCTTGTCGCCACTACGAAGATAAAGCTGCAGAGGTGAGTGCTGCCTTTTGGAATTGTCCTTGTGTCCCTATGCGTGAGCGGAAAGAGTGTCACTGTATGTTGTTTTTGACCTCAGATAATGATTTTGCCGGAGAGAAGCAAGATATTACTCTAGATGAGATTCTGGCGGTGCGGGACACGATGTGATGAGTGAAATCATCCCACAAGAGTTTTGGCAAGGTATAGAGCAGTTTAATCATCAGCAGTTCTACGCCTGTCATGACACTTTAGAGGCTTTGTGGATTGAAGCCACAGAGCCAGACAAAACCTTTTATCAAGGTATTTTGCAAATTTCTGTCGCCCTCTACCATCTGGGTAATTTGAATTGGCGGGGGGCAGTAATTTTGCTGGGAGAGGGGATGAATCGGCTACAACGTTACCCAGCTAGCTTTAGTGGCATTGATGTCGATCAATTGTTAGCCGAAAGCGCGGTCTTATTAGCAAAACTGCAAGAAATTGGTCAAGATAGAATTGCTGATTGGATCGCAGATAACAATCAAATCTTACCTTTGCCAAGTATTCTATACGTGTAAGTTTTAAATTAAGTCTGAGAAACTTTGCCTCTCTCCGGAGCGTCAAGCTCTAAGTGAAGGTCTCAATTTATCCAGATTGAGGCGGAAACCTCTTGTTAAACTACATACAGATAGATTTATTTAAAACCCCCATTGGCATGAAAATATCCTCTTTTCGGCAATTCTCCCGGCGTCATGTTGGCTTAGTTATGCTACCAGCGATTATTTGCGGTGCTGGTATTGCTGTTCCGATCCAATTACGAGCGGCTACAGCCCAAACAGCGGCGGATAATCGCCCTTTGACGATTAGATCTCAAAGACAAGAGTATGATGCCAAAGCACAGGTGGCAACCAGTATTGGCAATGTGCAACTCTCATATCCATCTCGGGGAATTCAAGCAACAGCTGCTCAAGCTCAATACTTTAGCCAAGAAAACCGGATTGTTCTGAGTGGCGATGTTTATATCTTACAACAAGGTGGTAATAGTATCCGGGGTGAGGTTGTTACCTATTTAATTAACGAAGGACGATTTGTGGCTGTACCCAAGCGTAACCAACAAGTAGAATCAATTTATATTGTTCGGGATACACCAGCTAGTCAACTGCCAACAGGAGCTCCCGCAACGCCTGCATTGAATAAGAAAGCCAATTAGGACTTAGCTGGGGCAACAACGGAGTGAAGATTGTATTAGAGAATATTCACAAATCTTACGGTAAGCGAGTCATTGTCAATCGGGTGAATGTTTCCGTAGCCCAAGGCGAAATCGTCGGTTTACTCGGACCTAATGGCGCAGGTAAAACGACGACATTTTATATCGCAACTGGCTTAGAAAGACCTAATCAGGGAAAAGTCTGGTTAGATAACTTAGACATCACCGCCTTGCCGATGCATAAACGAGCACTTTTAGGTATTGGGTATTTAGCTCAAGAAGCGAGTGTTTTTCGTCAACTTTCCGTCCGCGATAATATTCTCTTAGTGCTAGAACAAACCAACGTGCCGCGCCGCGATTGGCAAAGGCGTATGGATGGTTTACTCGCAGAATTTCGCTTGGAGAAAGTCGCCTACAGTAAAGGAATTCAACTTTCTGGAGGTGAACGTCGGCGGACGGAAATCGCGAGGGCTTTAGCGACTGGACAGGAGGGACCGAAATTTTTATTATTGGATGAACCATTTGCTGGCGTTGATCCAATCGCAGTGTCGGAAATTCAAAGTATTGTCGCCAAACTACGCGATCGCCACATGGGCATCTTAATCACCGATCATAATGTTCGGGAAACCCTAGCGATCACCGATCGCTCGTACATTATGCGTGATGGACAAATCCTCGCCTCTGGTAGTTCCGCCGAACTCTATAGCAACCCACTTGTCAGGCAATACTACTTGGGTGATAATTTCCAAGTTTAATTACCCCTGACCAATAACAAATCACTGTTGGTGAAAGAAGAAATGAAATCAGGCAGCTACAAATCTTCTAAATCCTCAATTCCGCTGCTTCCTTTTTCCCTGATGGATCGCTACATTGCGAGCGAGTTACTGCCACCGTTTTTATTTGGTGTGGGTGCTTTCTCTTCGATCATCATGGCAATTGACGCTTTATTTGAGTTGGTCAGAAAAGTTGTGGAAGCTGGACTTCCGCCAACAATCGCGTTGCAGATTTTTGCCCTCAAACTGCCATACGTGATCGTTTTCTCCTTCCCTATGTCAACAATGCTCAGTAGTTTGATGACTTATAGTCGTCTTTCTAGCGACAGCGAACTGATTGCTATGCGGAGTTGTGGAGTCAGTGTTTATCGCCTAGTATTGCCGTCAATAGTCTTAAGTTTTCTTGTAGCCGGAATGACATTCTTTTTTAATGAGGCAGTCGTCCCCGCGACAAACTACCAGGCGACTCAGACCTTACAACGAGCACTGAAAGAAAAGCCTTCTTTTAAACAGCAAAATATCTGGTTTCCGCAATATCGGGATAAAACAAATGCTAGCGGCAAGAAAGAGAAGGTGCTCTCACATTTATTTTATGCCGATACGTTTGATGGAGAACTGATGAGAGGGCTGACAATTCTGGATCGTTCCCGCGAGGGAGTGAATCAAATAGTCGTCGCGGAATCAGCCGGATGGAACCCTTCACTAAACATCTGGGATTTTTATAATGGCACGATCTATTTAGTTAATACTGACAATTCATATCGCAGTATTGCCCGCTTTAAACATCAAGAACTAAAATTACCTCGCACGCCACTGACTTTGGCACAGAACAAGCGCGACTTCAATGAGATGAATATTGTTGAAGCGCAACAGCAACTAGATGTGATCCGCCTGAGTGGAGACGCTCAGCAAGTTCGCAAACTCAAAGTGAGGATTCAGCAAAAAGTAGCGATCCCCTTTGTTTGTGTAGTGTTTGGCTTGGTTGGCGCAACAATGGGGACGAAGCCACAGCGGACTGGACGAGGAACCAGCTTTGGGGTGAGTGTGGTGATCATCTTCAGTTACTATTTGCTCTACTTTATTACAGGTGAAGTCGCCACAGCGGGAGCAATTTCTCCTTTCTTAGGGGCTTGGTTACCTAACTTCTTCGGCTTAGCCGCTGGCGGATGGATGTTATTCAGAATCGCTTCCCGGTAATATATTGTGTAGATTCGTCTAAACGCATTTTGGCGGAAGGTTTTTTTGGGTTAATAGTTTAAAGTAGAAACAGGAAAATTCGCCAAAGCTTTATCCAAATTGTTGGCTGTTTTGCCTAAAATCCTTATATACCCCGTTGCCGTACAGCAGTTATGTTACCTCGCCGCCAACCTCCAACTCAAGCACGTTACCTGAGAGCTAGATTACGGACTTTTACTAAACCCGCTTTTTGGGGATCAGCACTTTTTGTCTCTGTAGTTGGGGTAGGGATTTGGCAATACTGGACAAACCCCGGTTTAATGAGGTTTTGGGAAAACAAACAAGTTGCTGATTCGTCGAACCCAACTTCCCCCTCATTGTCAAAAGAAGACAAAGCTATTGGCGCAGATATTGATAATTTGTCTGTCCTGAATCAGGAGTTCAACAAAGGAAGCACGTTAGCAACGCCCAACGATCCCAATGAGAAAATTGAGTCGGTTGGCAGTAAAGGTTTGTTAGACGAAGCGACTTTGAAGAAACTGAACGCGATTAACAGTGACCCCAAATTCAATTCTAATAGCCAAACTGCTACTCCTATCGCCACATCAAAGTTAGAAAATCCTTTCCTGAACCAAGCGCAGTACTTACTACAAACAGGTTCAATTAATAACAATAATAGTGAGCCAGCGAAGCCATTAACTACAGCCACCTCACCCATATTGGCTGGCGGAAACGATCCTCGCCTAGGGATGAGATTATCTAATCCGACAAATCAAGATCAAAGTCCAATACCTGTGAGCGCTTCCGTTGGGGTATTCAACCAATCTCAGTCGATGCCGATAAATAGTAACAATCAGACTAACAATTTTGGGCAATCACAAGTAAGTAATCTCCGTCCTGACCAAGTAGCTCCGGCGACCAACAATAATCAAGTAGGAATATCAGGTGGAACGACATATAATCAGCAGCCGGTGATGAACAGTTCGCAAAGCTTTTATAGCAACTTAATTAATCAGTCTTCAGGGCGAGCACCCGCGCCGCTAGGTACGACCACACCGACTGCATCTAATCTCGCTCCATTACCTGTTCTCGTGCCAAGTCCAGCCAGCAACATCCCCGTGGCTCCGGGAGTATATGGTGCTGGAGCATATTCGCCCTACAGCAGTTCCACCCAGCCTACACCAGCGCCACCTAATTACAACAATATGTCTACACCAGTAGCACCATCTAATTACAACAACTCTACTTTACCCGTACCAGTAGCGCCTAATTACAACAATTCCGTAACCATACCAGTCCCACAACCTCAGCCAAATATTTTCCCCCGAGGACAGTAAAGAGTGCCGGAGATCCAGCACCCTCCAATAGTGAAATCCTTCCATCCCAAGGCGGTAGGTCTGGGACTTCTGCTGATTCAGTTAAAAGTTTTGAATTATTGCTTCAGCAAACTCAGAACATTTTAATGGTTCAACTGGTGGTTCCATCAGCCGAGCGAGATCGTAGGTGACTTGACCTTGAGCTACTGCTTGACCTAATCCTTGTTTAATTAAATCAGCCGCTTCTTGCCAACCCATAAATTCCAGCATCATTACAGCCGATAAAATTACCGAACCGGGATTAATCCGATCTAGTCCGGCGTGCTTTGGTGCTGTCCCGTGGGTAGCTTCAAAAATTGCACAATCATCACCAATATTCGCTCCAGGTCCCATCCCCAATCCACCAACGATCGCGGCGGCGGCGTCTGAGAGATAATCGCCGTTGAGGTTCATGGTCGCCAAAATCGAGTATTCGTCAGGACGAGTTTGAATTTGTTGGAAAATACTGTCGGCGATGCGATCGTTAACCATCACCTTGTCTTTCCACTGTCCGTCGCCGTGGGTAGACCAGATAGCATCCAGGACACCAGCAATTTCCTGCTGAATTTGGGTTTGCTTTTCTGGGGTGAGGGAATTATAACCTGGTTCGATTTGGCGAGCGTTCTCCGCCAATGAGATTTCGGAATTGTTCTCTTTGTTACCTAAAATCCAAGATTCTCGCTCAGTGACACACTCCGCGCGAAACTCACTTGTCACCAGTTCATAACCCCAGTCACGAAAGGCACCTTCGGTATATTTCATGATGTTGCCTTTGTGTACCAAAGTTACCATTTGTTTGGCTTTTGGTAGACGCAGAGCGTGTTTCATTGCCCGACGTACCAGACGCTGAGAGCCAGTTTTGCTGATGGGTTTGATACCGATACCTGAGTCGAGAGGAATTTGCTTTTTACCGTGTTCGGGTGTGGCGGGAATCAACTCGTTGTTCAAGATAGCAATCAAGCGATCGCCGATTTCGCTTCCTTGTCGCCATTCAATTCCCAAATAAATGTCTTCAGTATTTTCTCGATAAATAATCACATCGAGTTTTTCCGGATTTTTATGTGGTGAAGGTGTACCGGGATAATAGCGACAAGGACGGACGCAGCTATAAAGATCATTAATTTGCCGCAGCGCCACGTTCAAAGACCGAATACCGCCACCTACAGGGGTTGTCAGCGGCCCTTTAATCGCTACACCATACTCTTTAATCGCCTTCAAGGTATCTTCAGGCAAATACTGGTAGGTTCCATACATTTCGCAGGCTTCATCGCCAGCGTACACCTTAAACCAGCTAATTTCCCGCTTACCCTGATAAGCCTGGGCTACAGCCGCGTCAATTACTTTCTGGGCTGCTGGCCAAATATCTATCCCTGTGCCGTCGCCGCGAATAAACGGCACAATCGGGTTATCGGGAACTTTTGGTTCGCCGTTAGTGAAAGTGATTTTTGCTCCAGATGCTGGGGGATTGATTTTGTCGTACATCACATCAACTCCTGATGGTCGCGCTCTTTTGTACGATAGATAGTACACTACTGTTCGCCATCAGCATCCTCAACCAGGATAGATTGATGGAGAAAAGAGCTGCTCACACAGACCGCGAAAACGACTAATCGGATGACAGACAAATGACTATCTCAGGCACTGCTAGTGATATCGAATCCCTCCGCCTCCAGTTGTTAGCTGGGTCTGAAAAAGTACAACAGCAACTGATCCCGCAGCTAGCAACCCTTGGTGATGGGGGATTAGATGTGTTGAAGGAATTTTTACTTCATCGCCGTGAAGCCCCAGCCACTTGGATTGATGGCAACGCGTATCAAATTCTGTACGCCGCTGAAGAGCCAAGCGTTAGAGAATTTCTCCATACCAACTTTCCCACAGGGATTGTTCCACTCGACTCAGAACAGAGCATTGATTATACTTCGCTGCAACAATTGTTAGTAAAACAAGACTTTGAAGCTGCTGATCGTCTGACTTTGCGTCATCTTTGCGAATTATCAGGTCCCACAGCAATCCAAAGAAATTGGCTGTATTTTACTGAGGTAGACAAATTTCCGATTTCTGACTTGCAAACGATTAATCGTCTGTGGTTAGTCCACTCAGAAGGCAAGTTTAGCTTTTCTGTCCAGCGAGAAATTTGGCTAAGTTTAGGTAAAAATTGGGAAAGTTTCTGGCCAAAAATTGGCTGGAAATCTGGCAACACTTGGACGCGATACCCTGGCGGGTTTACTTGGAACCTGAGTGCGCCTAGAGGTCACTTACCTTTGTCTAATCAATTGCGCGGTGTACGAGCGATTACAGCGATACTCTCTCATCCTGCTTGGTCTAGTAGTATCAAAAATTAGCTTGCGAGAGAATAATTTCTCTTTGAGCCGCAGCCGATTAGGTCAGACGACGTAGGGATTCTGTCATCAGGGAGAACTCTACGTCAAATTGACCAAGCTTAGTTCTTGGTGACTGTTAATACTAAATAAAGTCCAGTGATATTACTTACGCATTTTTCGCCGAAATGTAGTAATTTGGGATGCGATTTCGCATTGAGAGCTAACCGCAGATGGGTCTTACCCATAACAGACTCACCCAACCTAAACTACTTGCAGTTCCCCCGATTGCCGACTCAGAAACAATTATCGAATTGCCAAGTGTTGCCAGGGAAGAATTATCCCCAATTTCTGCATCGGATACGTTACGGAAAAAAGCTGGGAATAAATGGGAATTTAGCAGTGAACAAGTTTTAGAAGATTTTATTTGGAATAATCTTGACATTCTGTTTGGGTTAATTCCTCTCATGCGTCGATACACAGTTTTCCGCGAAATCCGCAATATATTGGCGCAAGATAGCAACGGACAATTAGTTGTAATTAAAATCAAAAACTCGCAAAATCGCGGCATCGTCCAACAATTAACTCGTTGTTATGCCCAATTAATTGAGCAAAAACCTTTTCCCGAACAAATTAATTACGATCAGGATATTCGTATCCTGGCGATTACTCCCGGTTTTCATAAAGATAGTCTACTCGACAAGAAATATCACAAACTGCTTTTTGAATTCTGGCAATTTGAGATCATTGAAGAGACAAATAATTTATTTTTGCAAGTTAAAAATTTAGATAATAGTCAGGCAATACAATGCGAAGTTCCCCACAAAATTGCCGAAATACCTGCCATTGCTACCATCCATCCTGAACCGCCAGAATTACAAATCATTACACAGCAGTGTAATTATCAGCAAAAGGCGGAAATTATTCGTATGAGAAATCACATCCTGAACTTTCATGTCGGGATGGAAGAGAAGATTTCGTCAGGAAGCATCAAATATGGTAGAGGAAAAAGCAAACTATGTGCTGAGATTGTCTGCGAAAATGTTTCTAAGTTACCATCTTTTTATTTACATTTGCCGATTCCTCAGAAAAGCCGACTAAAATCAATAAATGACGAGCCGGAAATATCGAATGGAATCGGAAGAATGCGAATTTTGACGGATGATTGGCAAAGTGTTGTTTTGATTTATTACTCAAAACATCAAAAAAATCTTTCTGGTTATTATGATTTTAATGATTTTGCTAACTACGTAAATCTTAAAAATTCTCCTCAGGCTCCTCTAGATATACTTATTGACATTGCTTTAGAAAATTGGTTGGCAAGATATTAGATATTTCTGACTAAGATATGGCTTTTTGTGCTTCCACCGCTACAGCTTCTGACTCATCATTCACCATTGTCTTTAATATAGAATGGGCTTCAGTCCCGCCTAAGCGATTTAGTGCTTGGACAACTCGGTAGCGGACTTGCCAATCTGAATCGGTAGCATGGGTGGCTAGAAGAGGTACGGCTTCGATGTTTCCTAACTCGCCGAGAGAACTAATCGCTGCGGTTTTGATTAGATCATTTTCCGATGAGAGTGCTTTTTTGAGAAGTTCAAACGATCGCGGCTCTCCCAATTCTCCTAAAGTAGCGATAATACTAAATTGCACCAACCACTCTGGAGTGCTTTCGTAAAGCTGTTGTAAGTCATCAAACGCTTCTGTTAACTTCAAAGCACCTAAACAGTCAGCGGCTGCAGATTGGACATCTGGCTCCGGATCGTTGACCAAGCGATCGCGCAAGATATTCAAAGCAAGGGGTAAATTTTGTCCCCCAAGTGTATCCATCTGACTCACCGCCGAGTATCGGACACGGGAATTAGGATCAGTGATCGGAATTTGAAGCATTTCAAAGCCGATGGTTGGTTCTAATTCCCGGATTTGATTGACGGCGCGTAAGCGATCGCCTAAATTCTCAGAACTCAGCAACTGCTGGACAGACTCAGGAGTAATACTCATTTATTCATCTCATTAACAGTAAAAATTGATACTTATGACACTTGACAACTAATCTGTACCTGCTGCCATAGCCCGAATAATATCACCACGAGTTAGTATTCCCATAACTTTTCCTTCGTGGCTTAAGACTGGTAAACGATGGACTTTGCGATCGTGCATGAGTTTAGCTGCTGCTTTCAAAGGTGTCTCAGCAGTCACAGTCACGGGTTTACTGCTCATCACTTCACCTACAGTTTGCCCTAGAGCCTTGTGTAAGTCACGCTCATAAGTTGCCGGATTTTGTAAATAAATCATACTATCGAGAATCATGATATAAGCGGGAGGAGTGACACCTGTTTCTTGCCACATCAAATCTGTCTCAGAGATGATCCCTACTAGCGAACCTGCTTGATCTACAACCGGAAGCCCGCTAATGTGTTTTTCTGCCAAAATCTTAATGGCTTCCTTCAGAGGTGTTTCTGGTTGCACCACGATCGGGTCGTGACTCATTACCTCGGCAACAGTTTTCGGCATTTTTGCAACATTGACATAAACGTCTCTGAATCCATTGTAGAAAATTGCGGCGAGCAACCTGATGTGGTTCATAGAACGTTACTCGCCCATAATCTATCAGACTCTAGCTTTTTGCTGACGTTTCACCGCTGTGGCTACACTTATACCAAAGGCTAATAGACCGAATGTATAAGTTGATTCAGGAACCGCAGCGAATGCAGCCTGGGCGATGATGCTGTGAGTGCGTTTTGTTGGATGTAGCTGATCCCAGAATAAATACTCGTCTGGATTAGCACAACTCGCAGAAGTCTGGGAATTCAGACAAGGGTCGGTCACATTTGTGAAGCCAAATTTCTGCGGAGTCGCGATCGCTTGACCAAATAGAGAATTAACATCTAAAGGAATAATATTCAAACCTGTTTGCTTCAAACCGCTCAAAGTTGCATTTAAGCCAGAGTTGTGAAAGGTAGTTAAGGTATTAAGTCCGGTAGCATTCGGATTGTTGCGCGTTCCCGGAAGTTCGCCCAAATTTGGTAGGTTAGCGACCAAAAAATTCTTAGCACCTACTGAAGCTAGTGATGTCACAGCCTTTTGCAAGTTACTCACAGGTTGTTGCGGATTCAATATACCACCACCGAGGTAATCGTTAGCACCTGCCCATACTACATAAAGCCCATTAGGGTCAGCAGTAGGGTTTGTGGTTGTAAAGGTTTTAACCTGTTGGTCTAGTCCTGGGAGTACATTGACAAATTGACCAAAGAATCCCACATTTTCAGTCCCAGTGGTTGCACCACCGAACGCAAAGTTAGTTTGCTTAATTCCCAAACTCGTGGCGAGATCTTCTACCCAAACCGGGCCATTAGAAAAACGTCCTTGAAAGTAAGGTGGACTTGGGGGGATAATTCCTTGTGTTGCTTTATATGTATTACCAGTGTCAGAGAGACTGTCACCAAATACATATAATTGGTCAATCGCGGCTGAGGCTTTGATGGGCAAAGATAAAGAGAAGAGAACAAATCCGGCGACTACAAGTTGTTTTTTCATCTTTTTTCTGTGTAATTCTGTGTAAAAAGTGAAATTTGCAGGATATATGAAATGATTTTATGATAAAAAGCGAATTTACTGTTTAAACGCTGGCTTCTTGATCTGGCGCTGCCGTATGCTTGTCCCAACGGCCAATGCTAAGAGATTTAGCATAATTGAATTTTGACAGGATTGATCTTTAATTGCTAGAAGTACTGATTCTGCAATCAACTTATGTGCCGTCGTTGTCGGATGAAAGTCATCGTAAAATAGGTATTCGTCAGCAATGGAGATGGTTGGGGAGACGCTGAATAAAGAATCTTGAATATTTGTAAAGCCAAAAACACTCTTCTGAGCGATGATTTTATTTAGTAGAGAATAAATATCTACCAAAATAATATTTAAATCAGCATGCGATAGCGCAAAGCGCTTCAGCCTAGAGGGCGTGAGCCAGGAATCCAAAGCCGCATTGTGATTTTTCGCCAAAGTACTGAATTTATCAGCATCCGCAGTGCCCAATTTAGCCGGAATCTTACCGAGGTCTGGCAAGTTAAATACGATAATACTTTTAGCACCGATGTTTTTCAGCAATTTTACTGCTGTTGAGAGATGGTTAACTGGGATATTAACGTCAGTTACCCCGCCAAACAAGTAATCATTACTACCACCGCATAAAACGTATAGTGCTTCAGAGTCAGCTTGTAAATCCTTTGCGCCAAGAGATTCTACAAATAGCCTCACCTGCGCCAACAAACCAGGGAAAGGAGAATCTGGATGAACAGAATTACCATTGCCAGAACTAGAACCGGCGATCGCAAAGTTAGTTGCTTGCATGTGGGAAATACGAGAAGCACCTGTAGTTATATTTACTCGCTCTTTATATTAAGTTATATTTCTGTAAACAAACTGTAAACTAATTTACACATACATGACTAATTCATGACTTGAGCTTTAAAGCATCCTTAGCGGAAATTCCCTCTCCTTGAGTACCGAAATACCACAAAGTCGCTGCGGCTTCTGCCCGAGTCACAGTTTTTTTCGGTTGGAATAACGTGGTATAGCCAAATACACGGCGGATATTTGACTGTTCGCCATTTTGAAAATCCGCCAATACTGCCCGCATTGCTCTAGAGTCAATCGTGCTGACATCCTGAAAACCCCAAGTTTGCTTCACAGCATCTAAAGTGGCATTAGGTAAGGCAGTACGTGTATCTAAAGGTACTTTCCATAAAATTAATTGCTCTCGCGTCAATGGTGCATCAGGACGAAACAGAACAGCAGTAGCATCTCCTGACAGCGAACTAGGAATTAAGCCAGCCTCAGCTAAACCTTGAATTACAGGAAAATCAGGATGAGTACGCGGGACATCGCTAAAAACGGGTTGAGCCGAATCTGAGGCTAAGCGAATTTGCTTAGCGGGACTGTTAGTATTCATCGCATTATTCGCAGCAACTAACCACCGAGCATATGTACTACGAGTGGTCACTTTATTCGGCTCAAATCCTGTATTGGCAGCGCTTTTAGCAGCAGTTGAATCTAAAGGCAAAACACCTAATGCGGTTAAGTTTTGAATATACTGACGAAATTCTGAAGGTGCTTTATCTAAATCGCTAAATTCCGAAGTGTTACCAGTGGCGACTGATTGTACTGACTGTTTAGCAAAATCGGCAGGTGGCACTGGACCGATAAATTGCGGATCACCAGGTTGAGATATCGGATGAGGGTCGTTATTCGTGCTGATGGTAGCATTGCCCGGTTGAGATATCTGAGGAGAGTCACTTTTAGGACTGCTAGTAGCAGTTATTAAAGAATTACGACTGTACTGAATCACTATTTCTGTAGCTGTTTGCGGTTGATTTGGCGTGCTATTAGCGTTACCTGTCACCGATTTAGGCTGAATAGAAACCTTAACCTGTAAATCATTGCGCTGGGCAACTAAGTTACCATCCGACACATTTGTCGATGGTTGCAAACGCCAGTTATTGGTTTGAAATTGCTTCTGGTAAAAGCTGGCGATTAAATTGCTAGGGTCAGAACTTAAAGCGCGAACTGAAGATAGCGCCGAATTACTAGTTGAGGTTGAGGAGGTAATTGGTTGTAATTGAACATTAGGATAGAGAGGAATTTCCTGAGGAAAATCACCTGGTAACTGACCTGTAGCTTTGTTTGGAGTAGGACGGTTATCTGGACTCGGACTTGGCGCACTAAAAACACTGGGGTTACTTTGCAGACGAGAATCAGCCGCCAATAACTGTTCTAAGTTCTTGGCGGTAGGACTGTTAGCGCAGGCTGTTAAAGAAGCGAGGAAAACAGCTAAAAGCAAGATAGCTGGACGTTGACTTGGCACAGCAAATTACACAAAGGGGTCAATTTCCAGGCTAGCGCAGAATTCACAGAGATACGCGGTAGGCGGGAAGCTCAGTCAATGAGCGTGCTGAGAGGTAAGCGAAGAAGGCGCGTCTAAAGATACGCTTTCATATTTCAGAGATTAATTGACCGAGTGATGAGGGTCTTCAATATACCTTTTTATTCCTTCGCTACTAACATTTCCGGCGGTACTTACAAAATAGCTGCTAGTCCATAAACTAGGTAGCTTTTTTAATTCTGGGAATTCTTTTCTTAAGTAAAAGCTAGACCGTCCCTTGAATGCTTTGACGACTAAATGTGGCGTGTCTGTAGGTTTGACACTAACAAATAAATGCACATGATCTGGTGCAACTTCCAAAGCTAGTATGTCCCATTTATTTTCTAGGGCAACTTCCGCGAATATTTGTCTAGCCCTGATAGCTATTTCTCCTTTTAGTACCTTTTTCCTCCTTTTAGGTATCCAGACAAAATGATAATTAACTAAGAATTTAACGTGATTATGCGTGTTGTAGTCTTCTTTTTTAAGCATTTTACTTTAGTTGATGAGTTACTTGACATCAACTAATTTAGTAGATTACTATATAGAAGTCAACTAAACAAACAAATCAATGTCTTATGGCTGTCAACAAAATTTAATCAATCCAGGTAAAGAACTCAAAGGTATTTTAGAGTTTCTGTGTACAGAGTCTAATAACCTCAGCAATTGCGGAATTTATTATTCTCGTCAATTGTATTTTAAGACAGGAAAAATACCAACAGGATTTGACTTACAAAAACAGTTAGGTACTATTCAGCAGAACGCGCATTACCAGGCTTTGTACTCTGATACAGCACAGCAAATATTAGGTACTGTGGCTGAATCGTTTAAATCCTATTTGGGATTACTTAAAGGAGTTAAAAAAGGAACTGTTACTCAGAAACCTAAGCTACCAAATTACAGAAAGCCTGGAGGTTTTTCGCTTGTAACCTATACAGGAAGGTCGGTTAAGCTCATTGATGGTTTGCTTAGATTTCCGTTAGGCAAGAAAGTTAAAGCATGGTTTGGTATTGATAATTTTACTATCCCGATGCCAACAAATATCGAACACTCAAACATCAAAGAGTACCGGATACTACCAAGAAATCGTGAGTTTTACGTTGAGTTTGTTTATCAAACGTCAGCAGTTAGTAGCGACAAAGATAAAGCAAAAGTTTTAGGTATAGACCACGGTATCAATAATTGGTTAACCTGTGTGTCAAATGTTGGTACTTCGTTTATCGTTGATGGACTACACCTTAAGTCTCTAAACCAGTGGTACAACAAATCTGTAGCCAGAATTAAAGAAGGAAAGTCTCAAGGTTTTTGGTCTAACCGATTATCGGCAATAACTGAAAAGCGTAACAGACAGATGCGTGATGCAGTTAATAAAGCGGCTAGATTAGTTGTCAATCATTGCTTGGAAAACAAGATTGGTACGATTGTTTTTGGTTGGAATGTTGGACAGAAAGATTCAGCAAACATGGGCAAAAAAATAAATCAAAAGTTTGTCCAGATTCCCACTGCCAAAGTTAAAAACCGTATTGCTCAATTATGCGAACAATACGGGATAAACTTTGTAGAAACCGAAGAAAGTTATACGTCTAAGACTTCGTTTCTTGATAACGATATTTTGCCTAAGTTTGGTGGAAAACCCATTAACTGGCAAGCTTCTGGTACAAGAGTAAAACGTGGTTTGTATAAGACGGCTTCGGGTTTTTTGGTCAACGCCGATTGTAACGGCAGCGCCAACATAATTAGAAAAGTAGCGATAAAACTTGGGTTAAATCTAAGTGAAATCAGTAGAGGTTGTTTAAGTCAGCCTAAGAAAGTTCGTCTATGGACTCTTCAGAAATCTCAGTCCCTTTAGGGCTGAGAAGCTTAATCCAACTTGATGTAGTGTTCTAGGTCGTCAATCTGAGGGTCACGGAACTGAGATAAAATCCGCCAGAGGACGGTATAGCTGCCATCAGGATGGCGATAGACTGGTCGAAAGGCAAGAATTAGGTCGCTGCTTTGGGTCTGGAGTAATTGGTCGAGACGAGACCTGTCTTGGCGCGAAACTGGTTGACCGTTGACAATAATTTCTGGGAGTTGAAACTGAAGAGTCCGCATTAAATAAGTGTGTTGCAAAACTGCCGGGATTTGAGGTAGTAGTTGGTTTTGTGGCATGAACCCGAGTAGAAATCGACGTTTATCTACTTGCAACGCTTCTAATTGCTGCGGAGGTCGGTAGTTGAGGAAAGATGTACGCGTTATTTGCGGGAGATTTTTCAAACCAGCATCCAACTTTTCTAACGGTATATCCCCTAAATCTGTCATAAAGCCGTAATCTATGCCTGAGGGTACGATCTGAAATGAAGAGCTTTCAATCGCGAGTGCTAATTTAGGCGCGAAATTAGGCACTGGTAGTAATCTGGCGAACGGGAAGCGTTCTAAAATGCTTGGTTCTAACCGATTTTGCAGAGTATTGGGGCTGCGGCGGTAAACTTTTGACGGTAGTATGCGGACAATTCCCGTATTCGGTAAAGATAGAAACTGAGAGTAGGTGTGGAGAAATTGCGGATTTAGAGCATAAGTATCATCGTTGCTTGTCGTTGTTGCTTGTGAGTCTAGTGGTTGATTGGGGGTAAATACGGATTTTGCTTGTGCTAAAAGTTTTCTCGCAGTTTGAATAATTGTTAATGCTGTGGGCGGCGGAACGATCGCCGGTTGGAGTGGCGGTACATAATTCGCGATCGCTGTTTTTGCCCTTAAGCCAATAATCGGTATTGTTCCTATAGGTAAATCAGGTTCGTGGTTAAAAGGTATCGCCGGCTGGGACAATTGCGGACGTTGGATTGGCGCTATTGTCAGCACGCTATGCAATTGACCACCACTAACTAAGGGTAAAGGTCGCACCAAAGCTAACTCACCTCTACGCGCCAACAATTGATCGAGAATCGGAGAAAGCTTGATTAATTGCTGGTTATAACTAGCCAGAGAGCAGTAAACTTGTGCCTGTGCTGGAGTTGATGTTATCCCGGTCACTGCTGAAGTACATAAAACTTGATAATTTGGATAATTGACCTGCAAAAAACGTTCAACAGCACGGACTTGCAAAGTTAATTGCCCCCGCACAGCCCGAATTTGGTTTGGGTCTGGTGTATTCAAGGACTTTTCAATTCGGGAGAGCAAATTCATCTGCTGCTGCATGAGCTTGATGGTCAAATCCTCCTGGTCTTGTAGTCCCTCCTCTGGTGAATTCTTAACAATCTTGACTTGTGGCTTCAATCCACCGCCAAATGCCGGTCTGGGGACACATAAGAGCCACAAAGGTATCAAAACACTCAAAAGAAAGTAGCGCATAAGCAAACCCGTACATAAAAAGAGCAGGAAAAATCTAAAATAGATATTAAATTAAAGGAGAAATCGCGACCGACAATCGTTAGTCAATTTTATTTTCTTCCAAGATTCATTGGTTTGTCACCAGTGCTCCACATAGGATTGCATGCAGGTTTCCCCCGAACAGCCCATTTATTCAGAAGCACCCCTCCAGTTGCTACTATTTGTTGATGAACGTCCCAGTTCTCGGCAACAATTGCCGCGAATTCGCGTTTATTTGCAAGAACTATCAGGAGAAAGCCAGTTTGAACTTCAAGTTGTCGATGTGGGCGAACAGCCTTACTTAGCCGAACACTTCAAATTAGTCGCCACGCCAGCTTTAATCAAAATCCATCCCGAACCCAGACAGACACTAGCAGGGAGCAATATAATTTCCCAACTGCGAACGTCGTGGCCAAAATGGCAAGCATCTATTGATACACAGAGAAGATTAGAGGAAGAATTAGCACATAGCTTAGAGGGAGAAATTTCCCTACCTCCCGAATCCTCGATCCGTTCTTTAGCCGCAACGGAAGAGATGATTCAACTCTCAGACGAAGTTTTCCGCCTCAAACAAGAAAACGACAGGTTACAAGAGCAGCTACTATTCAAAGATAGAGTGATCGGCATGTTAGCCCACGATCTCCGTAATCCGCTAACTGCCGTAGCGATCGCTATTGAAACCCTAGAATCAAATTACAACCCTCAAGCCAGACAATTCAAGCGCTTGACACCAAATTTGATCGTACAGGTATGCAAACAAGCTCGTAACCAAACACAGATCATCAATCGCATGGTTACCGATCTCCTAGACGTAGCCCGAAGTAAAGAAACAGAATTCCGCATCCAACCGCAAAAAATCGCTTTAGGAAAACTCTTTATAGATGTAGTAGCAGAATTGAGCTCAAGCATTGCCAGTAAATCCCAACAAATCCAAACAGATATTCCCCAAGACTTTCCCTGTGTCTACGCCGATCCCGAACGATTACGCCAAGTAGTAATGAATCTATTAGACAACGCCATCAAATACACCCCAGAAAACGGCTTAATCAGCATTTCCGGTATCCACCGCACAACGCAAAAAGTTCAATTCAGCATCGAGGATAACGGCCCTGGTATTCCCGAAGAAAATCGCCTCCGCATCTTTGACAATCACTTCCGCTTACAACGCGACATCGCCAAAGAAGGCTACGGTATTGGTCTCGCCCTATGCCAACGCATCATCCGCGCCCACTACGGTCAAATTTGGGTAGATTCTAACCCTAACGGCGGAGCATGTTTTCACTTTACGCTGCCAGTTTATCCAATGTGATTCGCTCTTAAGCGCAGTGCCGCGATAATCTGAAAATTAGCTTCGGGAAAATTAAACTGGTCTAAATCTGCCAAATTCACCCAGCGGATTTCAGCACATTCAATCGGCTGCGGTACGCCTGTAAGATGGCGACACTGATGTACTGTTAGAGTTACCCGCAAATGGGGATAAGTGTGATCAATTGTAATCAAATGCTCCCCCACCTCAATCACGATCCCTAATTCTTCTTGAATTTCTCGCCCAATACACTCTTCAACAGTTTCACCGACCTCAATTTTACCGCCAGGAAATTCCCACATCCCAGCCATTGCGCCTTGTGGAAGCCGGCGATCAATTAAAATTTGCCCTTGGTCGTTGATAATTACAGCAACACCGATGATTTTATGGGGTACTCTCATTTCTGTGAATTAAAATATAAAGAGCTACATCAACCCCTTTTACAGGGTATAAACCTAAAAAAACAGATCAGCGATTTGTATCCATAATATAACTGGCACTGATGGTAATAGAAATCCCCGCTCATGAGATGAAAAATGTGTGATTGAGGCAGAAGTTCATTTCTCATTACATAACTTCCTGCGATCGCAGGAACACATTCCTTCCTGGCCACATCATTTGACAATGGCACGGTTGGTAGCACGCGCCCTGCGCTTAGAGCGTAGCGCCTTGATCCAAGTGGGTGCTACTTGCGGTTATCAAGGCACGTATCGTACAAGTTTTGTCGCCCCAGCTTTGATGTGGCACCGACCAACAATAATTGTCGCCACTGAAGTAGTTCAACAACGCCTGTTACAAGTAGAAATTAAGCGCCTACAGCAGTGGCTGCAAACTGATAAACCGATTAGAACTGGCACTTGGCCGGGTGAAGATTTCCCAGGGCTGTTGCTTGTATCGCCGCAGGCTTGGTTAAAAGCACAGTTGTTTGGGATTGGTTATTTTCCTCCTGGTATTCCCACAATTATTGATGGGGTGGATGATTGGGAAGATTTGGTGCGCCAAGAATTAACCGTTAGCATTCAGCCTCAAGATTGGGATGAACTGATGTTAGCTTGTCCAACACTAGCAGATGTGATTCGTTCTTGCCGAGTGCAATTGACGCATTTAGTGTTTCAGCATCCGGCTAATCCTTATGAGTGTTATTTGATTCAAGAGCCTGAACAAGAAGTCTTAGAGCGTTTATACCAGGCTTTAAATGAGTTGGGTGTCCCAGATACCGCCTTACCTTCGGCGTGGCGGAAATATCGGCAACAGTGGCTAGGGAGTGAGGCGCAACTGCGGTGGGTGACGATTTCTCGACGCCAAGGTTTATTTTCTTTGGGATCTGCCCCGGTTGACGTTAACACAACTCTCTCGCCCATTTGGCAGCGCCAACCTGTGGTTTTAGTTGGGAGTGCTTTGGAATTGGAGGCGGAAGCGCCGCTGTTTCGGCAACGTCTGGGATTGGAGGATTTGACTTGCTTGAAGTTTTCTGGGGATCGTTCCTCGGAGGCGATTCAACTGTATGTCCCAGATAAGTTACCTCTACCGAATACACCGGAGTTTCAAGGTGCTTTTATCCAAAAAATCCGCACTTTACTCTGCTTGAGTAATACAGCCCCCGGATTGATTGTGGTGTTGGTTGGGGATGTACCGCTGAAGGCTCAAGTTGGGGCAATTCTGGCGGCAGAGTTTGGTTCTCGGGTACAGGTGGAGAAAACCTGTTTAGATGAAAATGGGATTTTAGTCAGTGGTTGGGAATTTTGGCAGCAGCATCAGGCGGTTTTGCCTAGCCCACAAATGCTGGCAATAGCGACTTTACCTTTACCATCTTTAGAAAATCCTTTGGTGGCTGGTCGGGTAGCTTATTACAAGAAAACGCATCAAGATTGGTTTCGTTTATATTTATTGCCAACCGCTTTGAGTGAATTGCAACGCGCGATCGCGCCGATTCGCGAAAGTCAAGGTTTTGTCGCGTTGCTTGACAGCCGTGTCCTCTATCGCAGTTATGGTTCTCAAGTGCTAACGGCTTTAAGTCCTCTAGCGCGAATTAACTATCTTGACCCAAATCTCTTTTCTCAAGCGGGTAATCAAGATGACGGTATGTAAATAGGTGAGCGCTCACGTCTCCAAAGAGCGCTATGATCGGTAAGTGCGCTGATATATCTTAAAAATTATGGGCGAAGCAAAGCGTCGTCAAGCTAAACTCACAGAAAATCCAAATTCTCCACGGCTATTGCCTTGGCTGCCGATCACTAAAACCCAGGCGGAAACTTGGGGTAAATGGACTAATCGCGCTACCTGGTTTTGTATCGGGATGACAGTTGTCGTTTGGGTCACGATTCGGTTCATTGGCCCAGCCTTCGGTTGGTGGCAAGTTGTGTAAATTTCCGGAGTGAGACTGGGAGCAGATATTTACGTTAACTTGACTTGTAACAGATGGAATTCCATCTGTTTTTTTGCGTTTTATGCTGATGCGTTGAAGGTGACTCTGTATAGGTACCAAAAGCCGTGGATTCTTCGGAAAAAAATTATTTAGTAAAGTGAATATTGTTATACCACATTACATATCAATCATCTGTTAGCCTGAGCAAGTTAGTCAAATTATGATTGTGTACAGTCTATTGAGTGTTCCTACTCATAACTGTCAGCAATTAGATCTTTATCACATCGTGTGTCTCTTTTTCCAGCTAGTGTTTCAGAAGTTTAAAATGCCTATTGTATGTAATGAAGTGCATGGCATCACTTATAAATGAAGGATAGGTAAGGGAAATACTTGCCAAAACGGCAACATTATGTCTACGGTATAAGTTACTTTGCTTGTAAATTCCTTAATCTAGATTTAATATCTTAGCATGGAGTATACTGCTTGTGACAGCGTAGAAATGACTAAAAGTGAGATCGAAAACGTAAGTTTTACTACCGCCCTGAGCGAATTAGCATTGGTTCTGAGTTTGGCAATCCGAGAAATTAACTAGCTTAGACTGCCAGATTGAGTCAGACTTCAGTAATTGTGAGTATTTCTACGCTAGCCTTGTCTTAGATAGGAGTTAGAGTAGAATTCTCAGCCGATAATCTAAAGAAAATATAAAATATACTACAATTAGTTGTGGTGTTTGGAGGGCAAACGTGTTTACGAGATTAGCAGAACAACACCGACAATTCGTTCAGGATCTGGTTATGAACCTGCAAGCTTTAGCAGTCGTCCTCGAAAAACGAGGATATCCAGCTTCTTGCTACACCTGCGGCAACCAGATGAACAGTGCTTCTTTCATGGTTAGCCTGGGAGATAGCCATCTGATTCGGTTCTTAGTGTCGGATTACGGTATCACTTGGACAGAAATGCGGGATGACCGCGAATTGATGAAACTAGAAGGTGCGGAAGCAATTAGTCAGCTAGGAGAACTGGCGAATATTGTCAAATATCTTGTACCACCTTCGATATCAACTCCAGCGCTGGTCAAGCGCTAAAATTACACTCGTCAAAAGGCAATCATCCCAAATTCCTCAGGCGAATTTCTTGATTCAGGATTCTCCAGGCATTTTTTCCTTTTTGAGATTTGTATTGTGTCTGAAGAAATGACGCCACCCCAAGTCCCCACCAGCGCCCTGGACACGGCATCAGTCAGGGCGTTTGAAAATTGGTTTGAATATCCAGTTAGGGCACAACCTCACCATACTGATTACGGCGGTATTGTGTGGCATGGTACTTACGTGATTTGGATGGAAGAAGCACGGGTGGAGTGTTTGCGCTCGATTGGCATTGAATTTGCTGATCTAGTAGCTTTAGGATGCGATTTACCCGTTGTCGAACTGTCGCTACGCTACCACCGTCCGATTCAACTCGGGATGGCGGCTGTGGTCAGAACTCGCATGGCTGAGGTGACTGGTGTCAGAATCAATTGGGATTATGCTATTCAATCTCAGAATGGAGAAGAATTGTATGTCACAGCCCACGTCACTTTAGTGGCAGTAGATCGCGAGAAAGGCAAGATTATGCGTTCTTTGCCCGAAAATGTACAAAGTGCTTTGGCAAGGCTTGCCGCAGCACCAGTATAACCACAAAGATTTAGCTGACAGAAATTAGTCTATCGCCTTTAGCTAGCTTCTCGGTCGCCAACAAGACTGACTGCCTTGCCCAAGCGTCTGCAGCGATAATATCATCAAGACTTGGATTTGGGCAATGGTCGGCTTGATGGCTTGAGCATACCATTTCAATACAGCGGGGAATATCTAAAAATTGGATTTTTTCTGCGAGAAATAAAGCTACTGCTTGCTCATTAGCAGCATTTAAGACTGCAGGCATTGAACCCCCCATCCTGCCTACAGCATAAGCTATTTGCATACAAGGATATTTTTGGTGATCTGGGGCGCGGAAGGTTAAATCGCCAGCTTTCACCAAGTCAAGTTTTGGCCAATCAGTCGGCAAGCGATCGGGCCAAGACAAAGCGTAAAGTAGAGGTAAGCGCATATCCGGCCAACCGAGTTGAGCTAAGACTGAGGTATCTTGCAACTCGATCAGCGAGTGAATAATGCTTTGAGGATGGATCACAATATCGATGGAGTCGTAATCTAAGCCAAACAGGTAGTGCGCTTCAATCACTTCCAAACCTTTATTCATCAGCGTGGCGGAATCGATTGTGATTTTTTGACCCATCGACCAATTCGGATGTTTTAGAGCATCCGCTACGGTGACATTGGCTAATTTGGACACATCCCAGTCGCGGAAAGCACCACCAGATGCTGTCAAAATAATTCGTCGCAAACCACCTTGAGGCACACCTTGCAGGCATTGGAAAATGGCTGAATGCTCGGAGTCAGCAGGCAAAAGTTTAACTTTGTGCTTCTCTACTAATGGTAGAACCACAGGTGCGCCAGCAATTAAGGTTTCTTTGTTGGCTAAAGCGATATGTTTACCCGCCTCAATCGCCGCGATTGTCGGTAGCAAGCCAGCACAGCCGACGATCCCTGTGACTACAGCCTCAGCGTCTCCGTAACGCGCAACTTCCACGACTCCTTCCTCACCCGCCAGGAGTATTGGCTGTGGATTTAGGTCTGCGATCGCTGCTTTAAGTTCTGGCAATTTATCTACGTCACAAATTGCGGCTATGCTAGGTCGAAATTGCCGGATTTGCGCCGCCAACATTTCCACATTCCGCCTGGCCGTCAATCCCACAATCCGGAACTGTTCTGGATATTGCGCCACAATCTCTAATGTCTGAGTGCCAATCGAGCCAGTAGAACCAAGAATAGTAATCGCTTTCACAATTGTTTAATAATTAACAGTCATTACACTATAAAATCCTGAGGTTGATTCTTTACAACCTTTTAGCCTTCGTCGGGTAAAAATTACCGCTCTTTATTAGCTACACTTAACACGATCGACTACATGCATATAGAGAAAACTACCGGGATCAACCGTTTCTTTTTTCCGTGTCTGATGTGGTTGCTTAGCCGCATACCTATTGCTTTAGCAATGCTGCTAATTGCACCAGCATTACCAGTACCATCACACGGAGTTCTGCCCTCAGCTGATTTAAGTGTTTTCGATGCTTGGGATACTGATCATTATCGGGCGATCGCTACTTCTGGGTATGAGTATGTCAATGATGGTAAAGGACATAATATTGCCTTCTTCCCCCTGTTTTCACTGGTCATTCGCGGACTGATGACTATGAAAGTGCCATTTACTGTGGCTGGCATGTTAGTAAATAACTTAGCTTTTATATTAGCTCTGATTGTCATCTATCTTTGGGTAGAAGAATATCACGGCACTAGTGCGGCTCGTTGGTCAGCGGCTGTCTTGGCTTGGTTTCCGCTTTCCCTGTTTGGGACAGTAATTTATACTGAAGGGCTGTATTTGTTGTTAAGTACAGCGACTTTAAGAGCTTTTGACAAACAGCAATATTCGGGAGTTGCCTTGTGGGGTGCTTTAGCAACGGCGACCCGACCGACAGGAATCGCCCTGATCCCGGCGTTAGTAATCGCGACATGGAAAGAACGCCGACCAGGAAAAGCTTATATTGCCAGTGTTGCTACTGCCGGTGGGCTGTTATTATTTAGCCTGTATTGCCTAGTGCGGTTTCATGACCCTTTAGCATTTATCAATGCTCAACGCGGATGGCGACCATCTCTGGGATTTGATTGGCCAGGTTGGTTAAAAATGGTGATGCAAGTGATGATCGGCACCGTAAATTGGCGTCATCGTCAAATCGTCGATTTTTTGCCTCCCTTATTATTTGTCTTGATTTTAGTCAGTGGCTGGTTTTTATGGCGCTACCGCCAAAAGTTTGGGACGGTTAAGACGGGATATGGGTTTTGCCTCTTGTGCTTAATTTTATGGCTACTGGGGGGCGATCCGCTAATTAATCTAGTCATGTTCTTCGGCGGTGCTTATTTACTGTGGTACTTACGCCATCAACTGAGTTTGGTAACTGTATTTTATGGCTTTTGCGGATTGGGTTTAATTATCTCTTCTGGTGCAACTTTATCTCTGAGTCGGATTATTTACGGGATTGTCTCCTTAAGCGTTGCTTTGGGTTTACTGCTGTCTCGTCATCAACGTTGGGGATATGCGACGATGGGATTTTTTTGCCTTTTAACGATCACGATGTCGATTCGCTTTGCCCAAAAGCTCTGGGTGGCTTAAGATCCAAGTAATCAAGTTGAGATATAGGTGTAAGTTCAATGTTCGCTGTTGTCACACCAGAGAAAATTCAGCTACCACCAGGAACGGTTCTACGGCTACCCGGAACTTGGCAGGAATATCAAGCGCTGAGCCAACAATTGGGTGAGAGATCCTCACCTAGAATCAAGTATCGACCAGGAGAGATTTTGTTAATGGCTCCTTTACCAAATCACGGACGCATGGTTCATGTAGCAGCTAATGTTGTCACAGTTCTACTCGACCACTTAGGGCGACAACACGAAGCTTTTACACCGATTACGATGGATTTGCCAGAGGAAAGAGGTATTGAACCAGATTACTGCTTTTATATAGATAACTGGGCAGCTATTAGTGGTAAAGACCGTATTGATTGGACTGTTGATCCACCTCCTGACTTAGTAATTGAGGTAGATGTCACTAGCTACACAGATGTTAATGACTATTTACCCTATCGTGTGCCAGAAGTTTGGTTATTTAAAAAGAATAAGTTAGCGATTCATCAATTACAAAGTGATAGCGTTACACCTTCGTTGACGTATCGCTACACCGTTGCATCTAGCAGCCGATACTTCCCTAACATTAACGTTTCTGAACTGATTTTGGAGTGTTTGCAAATCACCCGCGAGCAGAATACTAGCACTGCTATTCTCGAATTGCGACGGAGATTCCCAATTGGATAAAATTACCTCAACTCTCAGCAATAAATTGAGAAATTGAAATAAACTGTCCTTGGCTTTTTAGCCATAGCAGATAAGATTCTAGGCGTCGAACCATTTCTTTGCCGGAGCGTTTTTTAATATAAGATGGTAGTCGATATTTTGTCAGGTCTGTAAACTCCCAAGGATGAAAGTAAATATTTAAATAATGATCATGATTAATAGTTAGCTGAGTAGCAAATTTTATTAAAGGCATCGGGAAGTTTTTAAAACTTAGCCAAAACAGTGGAAATCTAATTAAAGGTGTGACGGAAATGGGAATGTTGATTAATTTATTCGATAAATAAACAGTTCGCGGTTTAAAAAAGTTATTATATCTTCCTGGTAAATATGTCGGATTCATCGAAGAATTATATTCATAGCCAGCGGTTTTGATTTCTAACTCGTTGACTGACTGGAGTCTTGGCATTCTAAAGCCGATAACTTTCTGATGAGTAATTTCTTCTAAAGTTAATCTGGATTTTTTTAAGTCTTCTACCTTAAAGTCAGAGTGGTAAAAGCCATGAGAAGCAATTTCATGGTTACGAGAAATTTCTAGAATGAGATTTTTATGATTAATAGCAAAGTTAGCTGTTACAAAAAAGGTGGCTTTGATATTTAATTTTTCTAAAAGGTATAAGACTTCTTTTAAACCTTGTGCGGACACTGCAAATTTGACACTATCCTCAATTTTTGTGCCATATTCTTCGGGGATGTCGAACTCTTCTACATCGAAGCTTAATAAAATAGCTTTAGTCATATTTTCCGAATAGGTCATTAGATCTAATCTGAATTAGATTAAATAACATTTCTAATGAATGTTTAAATAGTTTAACTTTAGACTCTTTATATAAATGCTTAGAGGAAACTATTACGGGAATTTCCTCAATGGAATATCCTTTTTTTTCAGCCAGATAGATTAATTCTACATCAAAGCCAAATCCTGGCATTGTTTGCGTTTTAAATAGGTCACGCGCCGCCGATTTTTTAAAGCCTTTGATTCCGGCTTGCATGTCAGTAAACTTGAGATTTAAAACCTGTCGCGAAATAAAATTAAATATTTTACCTGCAAGTTTACGACTAAAATTAAAACCGTTACCCCATTTGGGCGTTAAAGTTCTACAGCCAATAACAATATCAAATTTTTCTAGTTTAGCGACAACCAAATCTAAATAATCTAAAGTATAGGCAAGATCAGCATCCAAAAAGCAAATAAATTCGCTGTTTGTTTGCAAAACCCCAGTTTTTACTGCATAACCTTTACCTCGGTTATCGCTGTTAAAAAAAGCACAAATGTTAAGATTTTTTAACGAACTAATTTCAGCTTGTAAAATTTCTGGTGTGCGATCGCTTGAACCATCATCAACAAAAATAAATTGATAGTGTGGTTTAACCTGGGCAAATTGGATAACTGACTTTAAGGTGTTTACTATGCATTTCTCCTCATTATAAATAGGCAAAATCACCGTGACTGTGGTCGTTTTTTTTAACCACTCTTCACCTTGGTCGAATTCAACGTGTCTAACGCTATACACCATATGGAGATAATTTTGGTGGCTGAGTTAAATTTATGTAAAGGAATTAAATTTCTATGCTTAAGAGATGGTGAAAATTTTAGCAGAAAAATTTAAAATGCAGTATACAGTTTAATACTTTCAAATCAAATTTATAGTTAAGAAAAGTATTCTAACTGAAAAAATAACTTTTCCAGATAGTGGACACCATTAATTGAGGCAGAAATATCTAGATAATCTGGTGCCAACACTGCTGACGTTTCACCTCAAGCAGCCCGTGTTCAGCAGTAAAGGTCTGGCGTAGAAATACTTTTATCTTTATTGTTCGGTAGGCATCCCCTCGGCAGGGGTAAAAACAATATATATATATGTGAAGTGGGCATCATGGGTAAAAACCAGACCGTAAGCCACTTTCGTCCTTAAAGATGCACTCACGGGGATGCTCATTGTCACCTTCTATATAATAGACATCTCCAACAAAGATTTAGATACTGCACTCATTAGACGTAAACCTAACCCCCCTTCCACCCGTACCGACGAGGGAAGGGGGGTTTCAAAGCCTCTCTCCGTTTCGCGAAGAAGTTTGGATACGTGGTCTTTTTCTTTTTCATGTCTAATGTCGGCAACAAAATACAAGGTATCTCAAGACAGAGAGCAATTTTGTGTGTCGAAAGTTACATAAGTAAACCTGATAAAAATTATATGAAAATAATATGAGTGTAAATCTCCATTACGAGCGTGAAGTAATGTAAAGTATATACATCGGGCAAAGGGAACTTCGCCTCATATATAACAATCACAACGCAATCATAAAACAATGACAACCACCTTACAAAGACGCGAGAGCGCTAATGTATGGGATCGCTTCTGTGAATGGATTACCAGCACAGACAACCGTTTATACATCGGTTGGTTCGGCGTTCTCATGATCCCAACCTTGCTAGCAGCCACAATCTGCTTCGTAATTGCCTTCATCGCTGCTCCCCCAGTGGACATCGACGGTATCCGCGAACCAGTAGCAGGTTCCTTGATGTATGGAAACAACATCATCTCTGGCGCAGTTGTACCTTCCTCGAACGCAATCGGCTTGCACTTCTACCCAATCTGGGAAGCAGCATCCTTAGACGAGTGGTTGTACAACGGTGGACCTTACCAATTGGTAATATTCCACTTCTTGATCGGTGTATTCTGCTACATGGGTCGTGAATGGGAACTATCCTACCGCTTAGGAATGCGTCCTTGGATTGCAGTAGCATACAGCGCACCAGTAGCAGCAGCTACAGCAGTGTTCTTGATCTACCCAATCGGTCAAGGTTCATTCTCAGATGGTATGCCTTTAGGAATCTCCGGTACATTCAACTTCATGTTGGTGTTCCAAGCCGAGCACAACATCTTGATGCACCCCTTCCACCAACTAGGTGTAGCTGGTGTATTCGGTGGTTCACTGTTCTCAGCAATGCACGGTTCACTAGTGACCTCATCATTGGTACGTGAAACCAGCGAAACCGAATCACAAAACTACGGTTACAAATTCGGACAAGAAGAAGAGACATACAACATTGTTGCCGCACACGGTTACTTTGGTCGCTTAATCTTCCAATACGCATCATTCAACAACAGCCGCTCATTGCACTTCTTCTTGGCAGCATGGCCAGTAGTTGGCATCTGGTTCACCGCCTTGGGTATCAGCACAATGGCGTTCAACTTGAATGGTTTCAACTTCAACCAGTCCGTGATTGACTCACAAGGTCGCGTCATCGGTACTTGGGCTGACGTATTGAACCGCGCTAACTTGGGTATGGAAGTGATGCACGAACGTAATGCTCACAACTTCCCATTAGACTTAGCTGCTGTTGAAGCACCTGCAATCAACGGTTAATCTCGAATAAGTTTCAAAAAGACGCTCTCTGGGAACAGGGGGCGTTTTTTTTAACGCGGAGAGCGCGGAGGAAACGCAGAGAAACGCAGAGAAACCTCCGCGATCCTCCGCGCTACCTCTGCGCTCTCCGCGTTTCAAATATTCCTCTCAGCAAACTCAATGACGATTGTAGTCACATAAGGATCGATCGCTGTGGAAGGCACTGCGATCGTTAACTCACCCAATGGATCGGGATTGAAGCTATCCATGATTGCACAGCGTTGCGTGTATTTGAGTTCTGTTCCGTCAGCTAATAGCCGTACAGATTTGACTTTTTTTATCGGTACTCCCCGCACAGCCACGGTTTCGTAGGGTTTCAAAAGTAAGTGTAAATATACTTTGTTTCCTGAAGATGTGGATGTTCCGTAAAATTGCCAAGGTTCTAATCCTGGCTTAGTCCCGATAATACTTTCACCATGCTTTTCCATCCATGTTTCGACAACTGCTAAACGTTCTAGTAACTCTGGCTGAATTTTTCCGTCACCCGTTGGGCTGACATTCAACAGCAATTTACCGCCTGAACCTGCTACTTCGCACAGTGTGTGAATTAATTGCCGCGCTGATTTGAAGTGAGTGTCAGCGAGATTGTAACCCCAACTTTCATTTACTGTCATGCAAGTTTCCCAAGCTTCGACCGGCGGCTGAGGGGGAATAAATTGTTCTGGAGTGGTAAAGTCACCAAAACCAGGTAAGCGATCGTTAATTAAAATTTCTGGCTGTAGAGAACGGATCAAATCGTGTAATTCTTGGGCGTGCCATTGCTCTGGTGTACGCTCCCAACCGCCATCAAACCAGATTATGTCGATTTTGCCGTAATTTGTAAGTAACTCCCGCACTTGGGCAAACATATACTGGATAAAATTTTGCCATTGTTCAGGAGTTGGCTGACGATATTTACCGAAAACATAAGGCTTGTCAGCTTCAGTAAATTTAGGATAATCAGGATGATGCCAGTCAATTAATGAGAAATACAAGCCGACACGGATACCTGCTGAACGCATGGCATCAATAAATTCCTCCACAATATCTTTGCCATAAGCCGAATTTTTAATTGAAAACTCTGACTGTGTGTTAAACATAGCGAATCCATCGTGATGTTTTACTGTCAAGATGGCATATTGCATTCCCAACCGTTTAGCTAAACTAGCAAGTTCTTGAGGATTATAGTTTTGTGGGTTAAATGTTGCTGCTGTACTGTGATATTCCTCCACAGGGATATCGCTGCAAAAAGGCAAGCTGAACACACCTCCCACAAGAGGCCATGATAATTCGCATCCACGTTGAGAACTATGTCCCCAGTGGACAAACATTCCAAACCGCGCACTTTCAAACCAGCTATTCATGCTTTTTGCTCTTGTTTCTATTAATACTGAGCGTGAGTAATTATAATTTATTCCTGGAAATAAATGTCAAGCTATAGGTAAAAGGTTCTGTAGCACGCGCCTGCGATCGCCAGGTAAAGCATATTATTCAATTAAAAACTGCGAATTCTGAAGTTTGACTTGATTAAAACCGGCAATACCTTGTAATCCGCCTGTATGAACCGCAACAATTGTCGTATTCTGGCGGAAAAATCCTTTTTTTACTAAATCGAAAATGCCAAAAAACATCTTCCCCGTGTAAATTGGATCAAGTGCGATCCTGTATTTCCGTTTAAACTCATTGATAAAATAAATCAATTCTGGTTGCCACTTGGCATAGCCACCAAAGCAGTAATCATCGTTTATTTGCCAATTGCTACAGGAAACCTCCTCTTGTTCAAGTAGCTTTTCCACGTCTTTTTTCAGAAAATCACCTTTTAAAGCCGAAAACCCGATGATTTGTTGAGTAGATTTGGCAGCGGCGATGATTCCCGCCAAAGTTCCGCCAGTACCACAGGGTGTACAAAAATAATCAGGTGGAAACGGCATTTGGTTATGAATTTCTGTAACAATTTCCTTACAGCCTTGCACAGCTAAAGCATTTGTTCCACCCTCTGGTAAAAAGTAATAATTATCAAATTCTGCTTCTAGCTGTTTAATAAGCAAATTTTTATTCCGAAAATCAGATCGACTGACGAAGCGGAGTTTCATCCCGCACTCATCCGCAAACTGAAGGGTGGGATTCAAAGAGTGAGTGCTATCTGACCGAATAATTCCAATGGTTTGAATACTAAAATGCTTTCCCGCTGCTGCTGTTGCATGAATATGATTGGAGAAAGCGCCTCCGAATGTCACCACATGACGGCATCCTAGCTCTTGAATTTTTAAAAAATTATATTTTAGTTTACGGAATTTATTACCTGATATTATTGGGTGCAGCAAATCATCTCTCTTGATGAGAAGCCTAACGTTAGTTTTATTCAACGTTTCGTGAAAAATTTCCTGAATTTGCGATCTCGGTGGGTTGAAAAATTCGCTATTCATCTCTTGGCGATTTTGAGCTAGGGCTAATGCCTTTGAGCTTCAACCGCGAAAATTCTCCTATCTATATAAATCAATCATAACTGTAGCGCCGCTTCCCATGTCTAGCGATGCAAACAGCTTCCCATTAGACTTGGCTGTGGAAGCACCTGCAATCAACGGTTTATTCTCAAGTTGGTAAAAAGAAGACGATCTCTGAGACAGGGGGCGTTTTTTTTAACGCGGAGGAAGAAAAGGAGGTAGCGCGGAGGTTCGCGGAGTTGCTCTGCGCTCCTCCGCGTTTCCTCTGTGTTCCTCTGCGTTAAAATGTTAAGATTAATGATCTAGAACTTCTTATTAAGTGTTATGGGTAATACTTTTGGGCATCTATTTCGCGTTACTACCTTTGGTGAGTCTCATGGTGGTGGTGTCGGTGTAGTAATTGATGGTTGTCCGCCTAGGTTGGAAATTTCGGCGGAGGAAATTCAGGTGGATTTAGACAGGCGACGTCCTGGTCAGAGTAAGATTACTACTCCGCGTAAGGAGGCTGATACTTGCGAGATTCTTTCTGGTGTGTTTGAAGGGAAGACTCTTGGTACGCCGATCGCTCTTTTAGTTCGTAATCAAGATCATCGTTCGCAAGATTATGATGAGATGGCGTTTACGTATCGTCCTTCTCATGCTGATGCGACTTATGATGCTAAGTATGGTATTCGCAATTGGCAAGGTGGTGGTAGGTCGTCGGCGCGGGAGACGATTGGACGTGTTGCGGCTGGGGCGATCGCGAAGAAGATTCTCAGTCAAGCTAATAATGTCGAAGTTATTGGTTATGTGAAACGGATTAAGGATTTGGAGGGTGTAATTGATTCTCAGACTGTGACTAGTTCGCAGGTTGAAAGCAATATTGTCCGCTGTCCTGATGCTGAGTGTGCGGTACGGATGATTGAGTTGATTGAGCAAACTGGTCGCGGTGGTGATTCTATTGGTGGGGTGGTTGAATGTGTGGTTCGTAATGTTCCGAAAGGTTTAGGTGAGCCAGTGTTTGATCGCTTAGAAGCTGATATTGCGAAGGGGGTGATGTCTCTCCCGGCGAGTAAGGGTTTTGAAATTGGCTCTGGTTTTGCGGGAACTCTGCTGACGGGGATTGAGCATAATGATGAATTTTATACTAATCAGCATGGGGAAATCCGCACGGTCACTAATCGCTCTGGTGGAGTTCAAGGCGGAATCTCTAATGGGGAAAATATTATTATTCGTGTAGCATTTAAGCCAACAGCTACAATTAGGAAAGAGCAGCGTACAGTTACGCGTGAGGGTGAAGAGACGCTATTAGCAGCGAAGGGGCGGCACGATCCTTGTGTGTTACCTCGCGCAGTGCCGATGGTTGAGTCAATGGTGGCTTTAGTGCTGTGCGATCACTTTTTACGACAACGGGGACAATGTGGCAATATCGGTTAACAGATAAGTAGGAATCCCTGGCTAGTGTCAGCTAACCAGGGGGATTAATTGTCAGTCTTGCATCTACCACTTAAATGTTCTCTTAATCACTACCAATATCCGGCTAAATTTGTCACATTAAATCTATGTAGGTAAAGAAAGCAAAAAAATCCCTAGTTAGTGTTATCCAACTAGGGGGGTTAATTATCAGGGTGCATCTACCACTTAAATGTTCTCGCCTTCCCTACCTAAATCCGGATAAATTCAAGGTAATTAAATGTGAGATTTAATACAAATAAAAAAATCCCTAGTTAGTGTTATCCAACTAGGGGGGTTAATTATCAGGGTGCATCTACCACTTAAATGTTCTCGTCTTCCCTACCTAAATCCGGATAAATTCAAGGTAATTAAATGTGGGATTTAATACAAATAAAAAAATCCCTAGTTAGTGTTATCCAACTAGGGGGGTTAATTATCAGGGTGCATCTACCACTTAATTGTTCTCGTCTTCCCTACCTAAATCCGGATAAATTCAAGGCAATTTAATGTGGGATTTAATACAAACAAAAAAATCCCTAGTTAGTGTTATCCAACTAGGGGGGTTAATTATCAGGGTGCATCTACCACTTAATTGTTCTCGCCTTCCCTACCTAAATCCGGATAAATTCAAGGCAATAAAATGTGAGATTTAATACAAATAAAAAAATCCCTAGTTAGTGTTATCCAACTAGGGGGGTTAATTATCAGGGTGCATCTACCACTTAATTGTTCTCGTCTTCCCTACCTAAATCCGGATAAATTCAAGGCAATAAAATGTGAGATTTAATACAAATAAAAAAATCCCTAGTCAGTGTTATCCAACTAGGGGGGTTAATTATCAGTCTTGCATCTACCACTTAAATGTTCTCCGCTAGACCAGTGATATCCGGATAAACGCTCCTAAAATATCTTTACAAAAACAATTTACAAATCAGAAACATTCGCTCTTCGGATGCATCTAAGCTATCAGAAGGAACGAAAATATCGACCTTGATAAGTTTAGGAGCTAAAACTAGATTTAGAACACGAGTAGGAGAAATTGTGACCCAGGAATTTCACATTTCCGTAACCCAGGTAGGGCAATCTGACTATCTGGTACGAACGGAACAAGTCGCCCCTGGAGTGCCATTGGCAGAAGAACTAGTCACATGGCCTGTAACTGAGTGGTTAACTCAGACGGGACATCTGATGAATGACCCATTGAATTCAATGTTGCGCTTTGATGCTTTAGCACCGAACTCGGCGACTAACTTGGTTTCACTCGGTCAACAACTGTATAATTCACTATTCCAAGGCACTCTGCGAGATAGTTGGATTACGGCTCAAGGTATTGCTCAAAACCAACAGCAAGCATTACGTTTGCGTTTAGGGATTAAAGATCCAAGGCTGGCTCGCTTACCTTGGGAAGTGATGCATGCTGCAGATCGCCCCTTAGCGACAGGTCCATTTGTCGCCTTTTCGCGCTACCAAAGTGGTCTGCAAGTCGGCTCAAGGCTACCATCTTCCGCAATGCCAACACCACCATTTGATGGTTGTGTCCGAGTATTGATGGCGATCGCATCGCCTGCAGATCTGGTTAGTCTAGATCTACTTAAACAAGAAGCTGTGAAGCTCAAAGCAGAACTTCAACGGCAATTACCAACCCAAAACAGTCATGCTCCAGAAATTCACCTGACCTTGCTAGAACAGCCAGGGCGAGAAGAACTAACACAAGCCTTAGAACAAGGAAGATATCACGTTCTCCACTATTCAGGTCACAGTAATTATGGTCCTAATGGCGGCGAAATTTATCTAGTGAGTAGCCGGACTGGTCTAACAGAGACTCTCAGCGGTGACGATTTAGCTGGTTTGTTAGTGAATAACGGAATTCAAATGGCAGTGTTTAACTCCTGCTTGGGTGCCTTTAGTCCCACAACTAGCACGAATGATACTGGGGAAAGAAATCTGGCAGAGAGTCTGGTGAAGCGGGGCATACAAAGCGTTTTAGCAATGTCAGAGCGCATTCCTGATGAAGTAGCCCTGACCCTGACCCAATTGTTTTACCGCAATCTCCGTCAGGGATACCCTGTAGATTTATGTGTAAGTCGAGTCAGGCAAGGATTGATTTCTGCTTATGGTTCGGGGCAGATGTACTGGGCATTACCCATTTTATATCTTCAACCGGAATTTGACGGCAGCTTCATCCCCGAAATGCAATTACCCCAAACAGCGGAGTTATTTAACGATTACGAAGAGCGCTTGGTTTCTCCTTCTTACTCGCACCACAGCAGTCAGGAGGTGCCTTTACCGATAGAGGGCATGATGCCAGATGGTTTTGACGACTCGTCAGACGAAATAGACTGGTTAGGTAAAGATGACTGGGACAATCTCGTCGATGAAATTGAATATGACGACCCCAATTATGAAGCAGATTCAGCCATAGTTTCCGATTTGTTTCGCCAATTAGATCAGCATAGAGTCGAGAGCGACATCCCCGCTAAAGCCAATGCACCAGAAGAACAACTAACCTTAAGAAACCCAGCAGTCCCAAGAGCACAAGAATTAGTAGAAACCCCCACTCCCCCACTCTCCCACGACCGAACTCCCCCAGCAAACCGCCGCAAACTGCTAACAATTGTCGGCATTGTTTCTGCGAGTGCTCTAGCTATTGCTATAGGTCTGGGATGGCAGAGGCAGCAGCAGTTATCACAGGGCGAAAGCTTACCACTAATTCCCGTCGCCTCTGTACCTGCAGTGCCTGACAGCGACGCTCCTGTGAATTTGCGAACATCTGACACGCAAAGCGTTACAGCTTTAGCTTTAGAAAACTTCAACAAGGGTAATGTAAACGCGGGCTTAAGGGCGGTGGAAGAATTACTCAATCGCAATGCCCTCAAGAGTGCGAAAACCTCTCTTGATGCCGTACCTCTTTCCAAAGCTGACGCTCCTGAGGTCAACTTTCTTAAAGGTAGATTGGCGTGGCAATCTATCCAAATTAAAGATAAAAATTATGGAGTAGATGACGCCCGTCGTTACTGGGAAACTGCGGTGAAAGGCAAGCCTGATTCACCTGTTTATCAGAACGCGTTAGGCTTTGCTTATTATGCTGAAAATGATCCAAACCGAGCCAATCAATCTTGGTTTCAGGCACTATTTTTAATTGAACAGCAGCAAGCTAAAAATACTTCTACAGTAGTTAGTAGTGATGCTTTAACTGCCTACGCTGGCTTAGCACTAGTTTTTAATAAATTAGCACCCAGCCAATCACCAGAAAAACAAGAGCGCTTAGCTAACCAAGCGATCAAACTCAGGCAAATGGTACTGAGAGATAATTCGGCTGATTTCCAGCCAGAAAGTTTGGCGAAAAACTGGATGTGGACGGATTCGGCAATATCCGACTGGCGGCAATTGCTTTCTTCTAAGAAATGAGTGGGAGAGGGGGGAGTGGGGGAGTCAGGGAGTGGTTTTGAGCACTTCCGATTCCCGCCCGATTACCTATTCCCGATTGCCCACTTTTAAGATTGAAGACAAAGAACGTTGTTTGCGAATGTCCAGAAAATCTGCCAATGATGTATCTGGACGATCTATTTTGTAAGTTGATTCTGGTGGTAACACAGTCACCACAGGCTGAGTTTTAGCTAAAGTTGGTGTCATTGGCATCGGTGGTGCTGTCTTCGGCACTAGTTTGGGTGGTAAAGACGCCACAGGCATTGGCTTTGGTGCTGACTTTTGAACAGTTACTGACACAGGTTGGGGAGGAATAGTTTTCCGCGCTTGTTTTTCTCGTGGGGCACTTTTTTCGACTTGAATGCCAGACGGTTTGACACGGCGCATGGGTTTTGATGGCGCAAGTGTTCGGTTGAGATGTTTAAAAATTAATAGAGAACCAACAGCACAACTAGCAGCGATCGCAACTAATAACCATAAATCTGTAGGCTTGCCTTGTTGAGGGGATTCGGGAACTTCCTCTTTGACCAAGGTTGCTGATTCTGGCACTTCCTGTGCCGTAGGCTTGACATAAGTCAAGCTCATAATAGACATGCCAGCAAGTGAAAGCAGCACCACTAACATGCCACTAAAAATCAACCAAGGGTTATTTTTCAGTAGTTTGAACAAAGAATTCCAAACAGCTAAGATAACTCTGGGGTGAAAACGTTTAGGATCTGGCTGGGAATCGCTGGTCTTTGATCGCTGCTTCTGTGAACTCTGATTATTCTCCATGACGCAGGCTTGTATACCTTAATATGTAAATTGTAATCGAGGATTGCGTGTTATCACTACCCTACACAGGCTCCGTCTAAGAGCGCCAATTGAATTAACTGATCGACTAATTCGGCAAAAGACAAACCGCTATGTGCCCAAAGCTGAGGATACATACTTGTCGCTGTAAAGCCCGGTAAGGTGTTGATCTCATTGAGCAAAACTTCACCTGTTGCTTCCACATAGAAAAAGTCTATCCGTGCTAAACCTGTAGCATTAACGGCAGCAAACGCTTCTAAAGCCATTGATTGTATTTTACTGGTTAATGTCGCCTCTAGAGGTGCAGGAATTAATAAATCTGCCAATCCGAGGCTATATTTGGTTTCATAATCGTAAAAATCACTGTTAAAAACAATCTCTCCAATGACAGAAGCTTGCGGTTTCGAGTTGCCTAAAACAGCACATTCGACTTCTCTGGCCACCACTCCAGCTTCCACAATAATGCGACTATCATAACTGGCGGCATTCTCCAAAGCTACTGACAACTCAGTACGCGATCGCACCTTACTTATACCAACAGAAGAACCTAAGTTTGCTGGCTTCACAAAAGCTGGATAGCCTAATTTGGCTTCTATTTCTGTAGCTAATTTAGTTAAAGCGTCAGGATTAGACTGAAATTCCGAACGATTAACTGTGACATATTTTACCTGTGGCAACCCAGCAGCAGCAAACACTGCCTTCATTGCAATCTTATCCATCCCCACAGCCGAACCCAGCACCCCAGAACCCACAAAAGGAATTTGCATCAATGTCAGCAAACCTTGAATTGTGCCATCTTCACCATTAGGACCGTGAAGAATCGGGAACCAGACATCAACTTCCGGGGTTTGTGAAGGAAATTGCCATTTAGCGACTTGGGATGGGCAGGGGACTGCTTCCCTGGATAATAAGACTTTCTGCGCCACTTCTCCCGATTGCCAAAGCCCATCTTTCTGGATATAAAAAGGCAGAATTTCGTACTTAGAGGTATTTTGTTCAGCACTTAAAGCATTATTGATAGCACAGGCGGAACTAATAGAAACCTCATGTTCTCCAGAACGACCGCCAAACAGTAATCCTACACGTAGCTTCGTCATTATAAATACCTCATCCACTCTTTAAATGCAGATAGCCTACCACATTGGCGCGGGGGAATATTGCCTTACAGCTCTTTGTATCCCGCCTAGAGTGGGGTAGACAAAGAGGAAATTTCTAGTAAAGTGTTTTTAAAACTTCTGGAACTGAAGCATGAGAAACTTTAAATCAGTACTGCTAAAACCTTTAACTATAGGAATAGCGCTGATTATTTTAGTCGCTATAACGACAATCGGACTAAATCCTGCCAATAGCGCCCCAACAACAAGCAATGGTCAACTATTATGGTACGGTCAGTCAGCCTTTAAGCTCACAACAGCGTCTGGAAAAGTGCTACTAATCGATCCTTGGCTAACAAATCCGGGTAATCCTAACGGCAAAACAGACCTAGCTAAACTCGATCATGCCGATTTAATCTTAATCACCCACGGACACTTCGACCATGTTGGGAATGCAGTAGAAATTGCCAAAAAGACCCAAGCCAAACTAGTCAGCACAGCAGACTTAGGTCAAGCATTAGTGCGCTACAGCGGATACCCAAAAGAACTAGTGCCAATGGACACCCAAGGTAATTTTGGCGGAGAACTAAACCTGCTAAATAATGAAGTCAAAATCACCTTCGTCTCCGCCCTCCACAGTTCCGCAATTGACTCAACAGGCAGTCCGGCAAATTATGCTGGTAATCCAGGTGGATTTATCATCAGCCTCAAAAATGGCCCAGCAATCTACCACACCGGCGACACCGACTTATTCGTCGAGATGGCACTAATACCCCAACTTACTAAAGTAAATGTGATGCTGACCTGCATCGGCGACAAATACACAATGGGACCAAAACGCGCCGCCATAGCAACCAGCCTCGTCAAACCAACAATAGTAGTCCCAATGCACTACGGCATCTTCAACTTACCAGGAACCCCCGCCGCATTTGCTCAAGAATTACAGCAAGCGGGGGTTAAAAGCCAGTTGAAGGTGATGAAAGTTGGGGAGAGTATGAATTTGTGAAACGCGGGGGGCGCGGAGGTAACGCGGAGTGGCGCGGAGTAACTCTGCGTACCTCAGCGTTACCTTTGCGTTTCTCCGCGTTTCAAATCCTCTCTCCGGTCAAGCTAAAAGCCCGAACCTCGGTAATTTTGACTTTAACTAATTGCCCTCTTACTTCATTGATATTACCTTTGAAGAAGGCGAGGCGATTAGTGCGGGTGCGTCCCATGACTTGGGTCGGGTCTTTGGTGTTTTGGTCTTCGACGAGGATTTCTTCGTTGCGTCCGAGATAGCGTTGCGATCGCTCCCCCGCTTGGATGTTCACTAGATGATTTAATCTTTGTAGGCGATCGCTTTTAATTTGTTCTGTCAATTGATCATCCCAGATTGCTGCTGGTGTGCCGGGACGAGGTGAGTAAGCGGCTGTGTTTACGAGGTCGAAGCTGAGTTCTTCGACTAATTGGAGTGTTTTTTCAAATTGTGCTTCGGTTTCGCCGGGAAAGCCGACTATGGCATCGGCGCTGATTGATGCATCTGGCATATATTGCCGCACCATGTCGATGATCCGCCGATATTTTTCATGGGTATAACCGCGTGCCATGCGTTTGAGGACTTCGTTGTCTCCAGATTGAAAGGGAATGTGGAAATGCTCACATACTTTGGGTAATTCTGCACAGGCTTTAATTAACCGTTCCGTGAAATAACGGGGGTGGCTTGTAGCAAATCGTATTCTTTCTATTCCGGGTACGTCGTGTATGTAATGGAGTAAGTCTGTGAGTGTGTGCTGATGGCGACCTGTGGGTGTGCTTCCTGGTAAGTCTCGACCGTAGGCGTCGATGTTTTGACCGAGAAGGGTGATTTCGCGATAACCTTGTTTTCCTAGTTCGACTATTTCGGCGCGGATTACTTCAGGGGTGCGGGATTGTTCGATACCGCGCACATTGGGAACTACGCAGTATGTACAGCGTTCGTTACAGCCATATATAACGTTTACCCAAGCGGTGACTGTGCTGTCTCGGCGCGGTTTGGTGATATCTTCGGCGATGTGTAATGTTTCTGTGGCGGCGACTTGATTACCGTCAAAGACTTGTTGTAATAAGTCTTGGAGACGGTTGGCGTGTTGAGGACCCATGACTAGGTCTAATTCGGGTACTCGCCGCAACAGTGCTTCTCCTTCTTGTTGGGCGACGCAACCGGCGACGACTAATGTAAGATTCGGTTGTTCGTGCTTGCGCTTGGCTTGTTTACCAAGGTATGAATAAACTTTCTGCTCGGCGTTATCCCGAATTGAGCAGGTGTTGTAAAGGATTAAGTCGGCATTGTTGGGGTCTTCTGACCACTCAAAGCCCATATCTTCTAGTATGCCAGCCATCCGCTCTGAGTCGGCTTTATTCATTTGGCAACCGAAGGTAGTGATGTGATAGCTACGAGGTAAGGTGGTCATGAGATTTGCGTGTATTCAATGAATAGCCAAGGGCTTTCCCATATTGTATTGTATCTAGCCTATTCTTTTTAACCAGGGCAAACGGGCAAAAGGGGGTAGTCTTGTTGAGTGTGGGGTGTGGGAAATTTAACACCCAACAAGACTACTTAAGCTTGCATTTGGCAAAGCAATAAACCAAACCACTGATTAGGATCAGTCCAAACTTGGAGTGGTGTTAAGCCTCTGGCTTGGAGTTCTGTTTTTAAAGTGTCGAGGTGGAATTTGCGCGATATTTCCGTGAGGATTGTTTCACCGGCGGTAAAGTTAATGGTGAGATCGAGTGCTTTTAATTGGACTGTTTGCTCTAGCCCACTCACCAAATGCATTTCAATCTGATGTTTTGTTTCGTTGTAAAATGCGTTGTGAGTAAATTGGCTGGGGTCAAAGTTCCCGTCAAACTGCCGATTTAAATGCTCTAGGATGTTGAGATTAAAGGCTGCTGTTACCCCCTGACTATCGTTGTAAGCTGCTGTGAGAATCTCTTGCGGTTTTTGCAAGTCCACACCTAATAGAAAAAACTCGCCTACTTTTAAAGCACCTGTAATTTGGGAGAAGAACACATCGCATTCTTGAGGATTTAAATTACCTAAAGTACTGCCGATAAAGCATATTGTACGACTAGGTAATTGCTTTGGTGCTAGTTGTTGCAATGCTAATTCGTAAGTTCCTGCTAGCGCTTGAACTTGCAGTGAGGGATACTCGAATAATAGCTGTTTAGCACTACTTTCCAAAATTCCGGCACTAATGTCAATGGGGGTGTAGTGCAGAGGATATCCTTGCTGATTGTAAGCGTTTAGGAGAATGCGGGTTTTGGTGGAACTACCGCTGCCTAGTTCAATGATTTCACTTTTCCCAGTAATTTGAGCAATTTGCACCGCACAGCTTTGGAGGATATCCGTTTCTGTGCGTGTCAGGTAATATTCTGGTAACTCACAGATTTGCTCAAACAGTTCTGACCCACGATCATCGTAAAAATAACGCGGCGATAATGATTTGGGTGTTTGAGTTAATCCTTTAACTACATCACTTCCCGCACTTGGGTTTAAAACCGCAGTTGCTACCAAATGCAGAATTTGTAAGCGTTGTTCAATACTTGTTCTTGAAGTAACATTACTGTTAGAAATTGATACCGTCATGAAACCTCCGTTTGCGTAGCGTTACTATTGGGATTATTTACCCACATAGCTAGCTATAACCGTAAGCAAGTGAAACACAAAGCTATTCATCATAACCTCACGCTAAAGCTAGATTTGTGGGACTTTGTGACTAATTTGTTTGATCTATTGCAGAATTTGCTAAATGCGACTAACCACACTCATCGTCAGACGCACAGCGAAACCCAGCTAAAATCTGGCGCATATACGGATAATACCAGTTACGGAAACTACTACGTAATGCCCAAGGTCGAGTTGCCCAACTACCGCCTTTTAAAACGCGGTGCTGTTGATCGAAGTACACTTGTGAGTAACCTACATAAGGATAGTTTTGGAATCCTGGATAGGTAGCAAACCAAGAAGCTGTCCACTCCCAAACATTTCCCAGCATATCTTCACAGCCATATGCACTTTGTCCGTCCTGATTTGCATCTACAGGAGATGTATGGCAATGATTGTAGTTACATTGGTTAAATGGTGGTGCTTCTCCCCAAGGATAGGTACGGCTTTGTTTTCGCTTTTCATCCCAGCTTGCAGCTTTTTCCCACTCAGCTTCTGTTGGTAATCGCTTACCAACAAATCGCGCATAAGCCTCAGCTTCGTAATAACTTACACCAAAAACTGGGTGATTCTCCTGAGCTAAATGCCAATACAGCGGTTGGGTAACTTTTTCTGTTTGCAACCACTCCCAACCAGATGTTGACCAATATTCAGGATTTTGGTAACCGGAAGCCGCCATGAATTTTCGATACTCCCCACAGGTGACAGGATAGCGGTCAATCCAGTAAGTGTCTAAATACACCCAGTGCCGATCGCGCTCGTTATCTAAAGCCTCAATCGAGTCGCTTCCTTGTACAAATTTTCCAGCGGGGATGCGGATCATCTCCGCAAGGGGATAGGGGGAGGGGGAGATAGGAAGAAGGGGGGAAGTACAAGAAATTTCTCCCACTCGGACACTCCCCCCCTGGGGTTGAAACCCCAGGCTATTCCCCACTCCCCCACTCTCCCTATCCCCCACTTCTCCTAACAGCAAGACAAAAGTCATAATCTCAGCGTGTTGACTTTCGTGTTGGAGTAAAAACTGCAGTAAGCGTTCTTGTGCTTCGAGGTCGGCTACTTCTAGATAATTGAGAACTTTGGCTCTCACTGTGTCTAGATAATGGCGAGTGTCTGTCAAGCTGGGTAAGTTGACACGTTCTGACTTGGGCAAACCATCGGCAGCGAACAATTGCTTGTATTCTGGAAATAGCGGCTTTAAACCGGCACAATGTTCTAGCAGCCACAAAGACTCAATGTAGGCAATGTGTCCTAAATGCCAACCTACTGGGCTAAAATCGGCATGCGGCTGATGGCGAAATGTCGCTGCATCCATTCCTGAAAATAAGCCGAGTGTACTGGTGCGACACTGTTGCATCGACTCAGCTTGAGCCGTTACATTAGATTTGATTAACTTGGATATCACAGTTTTCTTTGACACTGACAATACTTTGTTCGGGAACAGTTACCCAATTACTGTTAAACAATGGTTCGGAAGCAATTACTACCGCCTGAGGAAAGGTTGGGTCGTCGCGCAGCCAATATAAAGAAGGTGGCTGAGTGGCGTGAGCATACCGAGAGGCAACAAGTTGATGTCCATCAGTAATTATAATATTGGCACTTACCGACACCTCATGTTTTGTGGCTAATTCCTTGAGGGTTAGCAAAACCTTTTTGAGGGCGAATTCTAGACTGGCTTCCGGATTCGCTTGTAATGTCTCAAGTAGTAAAGCAAAAATATGCTCGGAATCGCTGGTTCCTTTGATTGCTTGGTATGTTGTGTCACTCAGTAAGTCGCGCAACGGACGCTGTAATTGGCTAAATTTGTCAATGAAGCCGTTATGAACAAATAACAGGCGTTCAGACTGATATGGTTGACAATTACTGAGTTCGACTGTTTGTCCAGAAGTAGCGCTGCGGATACCTGATAATACACATCCTGATTCTACATAGCGTCCGAGGTTGGGAAGATTAATATCATTCCAAATCGGCAGGATGTTTTTGTAAGTAAATGGGTCAGTCTCTTTTTGAGGATGATACCAGCCAACACCAAAACCATCAGCATTCACTACTCCAGATGTCATCTCACGAGGTTCATAACTCTGAACTACGAGCGAGTGTTCTGGTTTATACAATAAATAATCAAGTAAAATCGGTGAACCTAGATACCCCAGTAATCGACACATGATAAATGTATTTACTTCACATTTCTTATTAGAACTTAAATTATAGATAAACGACAACTGCGATGGGGATAACTTTTAAAGATGAAAGCTGTAAGAAACTCCGCCTTCAGGACTAACGTCAAAATTGGCGTTGAATGCTTTTGCTTTTTCGTCTAAATACACCTTGGCTTCCGCATCTGTTAACTGTGTATCTCTGGCAAAGCGCATTAACGTAATTTGTCCCTGACCTTCTTCGATAAGACGATAAAAGGTGAAGTCGATGTGTGCTGTTTTTTCTTTTTGGGAATCGCGGTGTAATCCCCACACTGTCCAAGTACCAACCGCAGTCAAAGGTAAACCCAGCACCAGAAATGCAACTGCGTGGCTGAGTTTATCCTCTTGGTTGACCTCCTTGTCAACTGGGGTATAAGCTGCAACTAGTAGGCAAAAAATCCCACTTATCAGTAGCACACCGGCTGATATTTTTCTGAATATACTCATATTTTAAGTGAATCCTGTATAGAGCAGCACCATATTAACCTTATTTATAGTTAGCTTTCAGTTACAGAAAAACAATTAACGATCTAAGTATTCAGGTAAATAGTAGGATTATCTCCGTGTAGCTTCTAGTATCCGAGAGAAGTAAAAACTAGTCTGGGTCATGGATTGGCGTTGAATTTGAAAACCTTGGCTTTCGAGAATTTTTACCACATCAGCCTCGCGATGTAAGTAAGCACGAGTCGCTTTGCTGGGTCCGGGGAAGAAACTGCCAATTTTTTTGAGAATACTCAAAGCGAAGGTTTTTGGCGCAAAGCTGAGAATTATCCGCGACTCAGCTAGCGAACACAGGTGAGAAATCATTTCATCTGCTTTAGATTGTGGATAGTGGATTAACACATCCAAACAAACTACAGTGTGATACTTGCCACTGAGAGATTCCAAATCTTGCGCGACGAAAGTAGCATTTGCCATGTGTCCTAAATCTGCAGTGGCTCTGACAAACGCCTCTGCGACCATTTTATCAGAGATATCGCTGCCATAAACCTGAGCACCAGCTGCGGCGAGGGGGATGCTAAGGCTACCGACACCGCACCCAGCATCACAGATTGATAATCCTGGCAAATTATTATCCTCCGTCAACCAACCCAAGACTGTATCCACAGTTTTTTGGTGTCCGGTGCGAATATCTAACTGGACTTTGTTAACCTCACCATCGCCGTAGATGCGCCGCCAACGGTCAAATCCGGTAGAGTTGAAATATTCGCGAACAATTGTTTTATCGTCGATTGCGGTCATGAAAGTTACTTTTTAATAGTTCCCAAGATTCAAAGTTACCATTTGTGGTTCGTTAAAATCCTAACCGTTGCCAAGTTAAGTCATGCGTCACTTCATCCCAATGCCAGCGTAACAGCGAATCTGATTGACTAAGAATTGTCGGTAAACCTAAAGCTAGTCTTGGGGAAGTAGTCGCCAAAGCGATCGCAGTATCTACATCACAAACATCCCATTTTACCAAATTTTGCACACCGACTAGTAAGGGTAAAGTCGTCCCCGATAATGTCCCATCTAACAATCTCGCCGTCCCGTTAGTCACGTTGATTTTGCGACTGTCCCAAGGATACACTCCATCCGGTAGCCCCAAAGGTGCTAAAGCATCACTAACGAGAAACAAACCTTTTTCCCCCTGACTAGCGCGTAATAGCAACTCGATCATCATCGGGACGACGTGCTGACCATCAGCGATGAAACCACACATCACTTGAGGATCAGTAATTGCCGCACCCAATAACCCCGGTTCTCGGTGATGTAAACTAGGCATAGCGTTAAAAGCATGCGTTACCATACTCGCACCGAGTTTGAAAGCACATTGTGCTTGGGCTGCTGTAGCTTGAGAATGTCCCAAACTAACGATAATGTTACGCTTCCGTAAATAGGCAATCACCTCACCTGTGGGATCTAATTCTGGTGATAAAGTCATGATCACTACATTGTTACTATCGCCTAAAACTCGCTTCACTTGATCGAGAGTTAGCGGTAACAAATATTCAGCTGGATGAGCGCCACGTTTTTGGTAATTTAAAAATGGACCTTCCAGATGTACACCCAGAATTTTTGCCCTTTTTGGGGTAAGCTGCTGATGAAGCATATAGTCAGAAATCACCGAGAGCGATCGCTGAATATTTTCCACAGAAGTCGTGACCAGTGTTGGTAAAAATCCATCTACGCCTTGTGCATAGAGAAACTCACAGATTTTTCCGAGAAAGTCAACATCTTCAGCTTTTAAATCAGGAAATGCCTTTCCCAATCCGCCGTTAATTTGTAAATCGACACCACCCAAAGAAATCCAGTCTCCGCCTACATCCAGGACTGATAATCCTGTCTCCTCTGAGTATGCATCCATCGGCAATTGCTCAACAATTCCCTCACGGATTGTCAGCATCTGTAAAGATGATGATCCAGGTACCCGAGCATTGATAATATTTAACGGAGTAGCAAAGACATTTTGAGTTAATTGCATCATCACTTTATATAAATTTACCTAAATGTACAACTAATATGTCTCAACCCCCCATCAGCATTATCATGGGTAGCGATTCCGATTTACCTGTGATGCAGGACGCGATCGCTATCTGTGCAGAATTTAACCTCAAGACTGAAGTCGCAATCATCAGCGCTCACCGCACTCCAGATCGCATGGTAGAATATGCCAAATCTGCCCATACTCGCGGCATTAAAGTGATTATTGCCGGTGCTGGCGGTGCTGCCCATTTACCGGGAATGGTCGCATCTCTGACCCCATTGCCAGTAATTGGTGTACCTGTACCTAGTCGGCATTTGCAAGGAGTTGACTCGCTTTATTCAATTGTCCAAATGCCAGCAGGTATCCCCGTGGCGACAGTGGCGATTGGCAATGCTAAAAATGCTGGACTCTTAGCAGTGCAAATTTTGGCTACAGGACAGCCGGAATTACTAACGCAAATCCAACAATATCGCCAAACGTTAGCGTTGGAGGTAATGGATAAACAAGCGAAACTGGAGCAACTCGGATATCAGCAATATTTACGTCTAAAGAAGGATGATGTTACTTAAATTTCCCCAAAAATTTGCTCTCTTCACTAGCAAAAAGTATCTTGGCATACAGAAATAGCTGGATATAAAATACAAAATTAGACAAATTTTTTGAATGAAATTGAATTGTTGAAAAAGGTGCCATTGCCGATTTTTGGTTTGAGTTACGCAAATGAAACTACTGATTAGGTCACTGCTCAACTTTATGTGGGCGGGCTTATTTGAGATTGGCGGCGGCTACTTGGTTTGGTTGTGGTTGCGCGAAGGCAAATCAATCTGGCTAGGGTTGATAGGTGGAGTTGCTTTGGCAATTTATGGGGCGATCGCGACTCTCCAACAAGCAAGCTTCGGCAAGGTTTATGCTGCCTATGGTGGTGTATTTATTGTGATGGCAATGCTTTGGGGTTGGAAGGTAGACGGATTAACTCCTGACCGCTATGACCTAGTGGGATGCGCTTTTGCACTGTTAGGTGTTTTAATTATCATGTATTTTCCCAGAGCCTAAGTCATAGTACGTAGTGAACTAGTGTTTTTATTTACGCAATTATCCAACACAGAATTTACCGATACGATTTAGTCTTACCTTTACCCGCAGTAGTTTTCAGGTTTTTGGTTAAGAGATATTTCCGTATTATTGATTTCAGGCAAAGTATAAAAAACATCCAAATTTCCGGTAACGATCAATACGGAAATAAATAGGTAATAACAGTCAATGTATTATACACAGCTTCAGTAACGCTTCTTCCTTCAACGTTTTAAGTGATCCGAAAATTCTCGATTTTGCTGGTGCTGTGAAGTCACTAAATCTGGATGCAGCGAAATATGCTGGTGGCAGTATTATCACTGGTTTTGATGCCGCAGCCGCATCTGGCGCACCGATTGGCGACATGGCGAGAATCATCGGCGACCAAATGCTGGGTGGTAATGGCTTTGCTTTTACTTTGATTCTGGCAAGTACTGTGCTGTTAGCGTTAGTTGGGACGACTCTTTCCGCTTTGTCTACAGGAGTACGGATCAGCTATGCAATGGGTAGCGATCGCGAGTTACCTGTAGTGTTCGGTTTTTTACATGGCAAATTTAACACTCCTCATATTGGGGTGATTGTGCTGACAATTCTTTCGGCGGCGATTGGTGGTTACGGTGTACTCAACGTCAACAATTTGACTCAGGTAACAATTTACAGTGGACTTTTTGCCTAAGGTCAAAATTGAGATGGTTGTGACTGATGAAATGACTGATATAGTTGTAAACACGATCGTCGCCACAGCTAAAACCGGCAATATTGGCGACGGCAAAGTCTTTGTTTTACCTGTAGCTAGAGCAGTCCGGATTCGGACAGGTGAAGAGGGTGATATTGCTTTGGCTGTAGAAGAATCTGTGACTGCTAACTCCTGACTCCTGCCATAACTTAATTTTTCCGCCGTAGCCAACTGGGTTGCGGCGGTTTTTTTGGCGACCAATCCCGCCAAATGTTCATGCTCTTGGCTAGTGCCATTTGATATGAGCGTGATTTAAAATACTAAACAGTAGCTTACACTACAGAATGTATTTAAAATATCTGATTTAAGAAGATAGAAAAATGATTTTAAATCAAAAAAGAGATGTGATTGGGGTTTACCCTAGCAGTGATACTGCAGCTATTGCCTTTGATCACTTGATTTTGGCTGGCTTTTCCCTCAATAAAGTTTTTTTGGTTGGTCAAGATGGCACCCAACGCCCGCAACCACACATCGGCGAGATTACGGGTACAGCGACAGGATTTAAAAAGGGGTTGTTTTTGGGAAATGTCTTGGGAGGGACAACGGGTTTATTATTAGGTTTAGGTATTTTGGCTCTACCAGGAGTAGGACAAATTGCGTTGATGAATGCGATCGCCTTTACACTGCTGAGTGGAGGCGTCTGTACTGCGGCAGGTGGGATAATTGGTGTTTTAATTGGTTTGGGATTGACATCGACACAGGCGACTGAGTACGCGCAGCGTGTATCCTTAGGTCAGTTTTTGCTGATTATGGAAGGTACACAAGAAGAGATTTTTCGGGCACAGCAATTACTTCGGCATCAGAAAATCCCCAAAATTAATTAGGCACTAGCAAAATTTGTGCTCGTGGTAGATAATTAGGTTTTTTTATCATCATTGAGGTAAAAATACAACTGAATTAATACGTATATATATTTGAATAAAAGTTAACAGCCTATTTACAAATCAGTAATTTAAGCTACAGAATAGCACTAATCTAAATTGTTCAAATAGTAGTGATAGAAATATCACTATTAATGTGGTGGGATACGAAGAAGTGCTAAAGAAATTTTTGTGTGTGGGGGCGATTGCCCTGAGTTTGCTGAATGGCCCTCTGATGGGTAACGCCCTTGCCCAAGCAGCTAGTGCGCCAAATCCGCCGACTCCAGATACTGGAGATACGGCATTCATGCTGATTTCCTCCGCTTTGGTGTTACTGATGACGCCGGGATTGGCTTTTTTCTATGGCGGATTTGTGCGATCGCGCAATATTCTCAACACGCTGATGATGAGCTTTTTGCTCATGGCAATAGTCGGCGTTACTTGGATTTTATGGGGATATAGTCTGGCTTTTGCGCCCGGTTCACAATTTATTGGCGGATTTGATTGGCTATTTTTAAACAACGTCGGCTTGAATCCGACTGGTTATCTCCCCCGAATGGCTTATGAGGCTGGGTTGGCAAACGATAAGGTTTTAAACTCCTACGCTTCCACCATTCCGCACCAAGCATTCATGATCTATCAAGCGATGTTTGCCATTATCACTCCCGCACTGATTTCCGGAGCGATCGTGGAGCGAATTAGCTTTACCGCCTACTCTTTGTTTGTCCTGCTGTGGTCAACATTGATTTACTCGCCACTAGCGCATATGGTCTGGGCAAAAGCTGGATTCCTCGGTTTAGCCGGAGGATTAGGCGCACTCGACTTTGCAGGCGGTACAGTTGTCCATATTAGCTCTGGTGTCTCCGCCCTCGTCGCCGCGATAGTTCTCGGACCTCGGCGAACTTATCCTGACCAAGTACCACCTCCTCATAACGTGCCTTTTATTTTATTAGGTGCAGGGTTATTATGGTTTGGCTGGTTTGGGTTTAATGCTGGTAGTGCTTTAGCTGCAGGTGGTGGGTTAGCGACTGCTGCCTTTGTCGCCACAAACTCAGCCGCAGCTTCCGCCGCATTAACTTGGTTAATCTTAGAAAGAGTTTTGCGTAGCAAACCCACCGCTGTCGGTGCCGCTACAGGTGCTGTAGCTGGGTTAGTGGGAATTACACCAGCCGCCGGATTTGTGACGCCTTTAGCGGCGTTGTTAATTGGCAGCATTACATCCTTAGTTTGCTTCTATGCTGTCAGCTTTAAACATAAGCTGCAAATTGATGATGCTTTAGATACCTTCCCTATACACGGTGTCGGTGGAACTGTCGGGGCGATTCTCACGGGAGTGTTTGCAACTACAGCAGTCAATTCTGGCGGTGCGAATGGTTTACTTTATGGCAATCCGAAGCAAGTGGTGACACAAATCATCGCTATTGCGATCGCCTATGTAGTCGCCGGGGTAGGCACTTTCCTGATTTTGAAGCTTTTAGAGGCAACAGTTGGTTTACGGGTTCCCGCCGAGCAAGAATACCAAGGCATGGATATCAACGAACATGGTGAAGCTGGCTACAACGAAGAATTTAGCGAGCGCGTGACTAATCCTTCTGAGTCAAATAGATAACTTGACCTTCAGCATTGACAGTTTAAAATCAGACTCGTTGATGTGGTGTATCTAATCAGGTGTGGCAAAACACAAAAAAATTTCCAATTTGGGTCTTTCTGTCTTTCGCAACCAACATAATATTGATGGTAGCGGTCATCCTACTGTTGCTAAGGCAGCAGGGGGTGACTACTTTTTTTGGCAATCCCAGGGCATCGGCATCGTCCTCCCAACCTTCCCCAGCAGTGACACCTCAACTAGGACCGCGTCATAAACTGAATTACCAACAGTGGTTAAACATCCTCTCTTCCGAAGCCAAGGTCGCCGCCAGCAAACAACCGCAGCATTTAACTGTCCTGCTGGGAGATTCTCTGAGTATCTGGTTTCCGCAAGAGTTGTTACCCACCGACAGAAATTGGTTAAATCAAGGTATTTCCGGTGAAACCAGCGCCGGTGTATTGGAAAGAGTTGGTCTCTTAGACCAGGTTCAGCCGCAAACAATTTTACTGATGATTGGTATTAATGACTTAATTAAAGGAGTCAGTGATGAGACAATCTTAAATAACCAGCGGCAGATTCTCCGCTATTTACGCCGGATTCATCCCCAGACGCAAATCGTGGCTCAATCCATCTTGCCCCACGCCGGAGCCGAAACCACTTGGGAAGGACGAGAAAAATTATTGGCTATTTCTAATCAAAGAATTAGCCAATTGAATCAAAAATTACAGGCTTTGGCGACTGAAGAAGGTGTCAACTATCTCCATCTCTATCCATTATTCACAGACGAGCGCGGTAATCTCCGACCTGATTTTACTACCGATGGCTTGCATTTGAATGATCGTGGCTATCTGATATGGCGTTCAGCTTTATTAATGGAGGGGGAGAGAGGGAGAGTGGGGGAGGGGAAGAGTCGGGGAAAGGGTTTAAATTAAAGTTAATAACTCAGAAAATCGGAGAATTTCAATGGATACCAAAGCTTTTAAAAGAGCACTCCAACATTCGGAGAATTACCATCGCAAAGGATTTGGTCATGCAGCCGAAGTCACCACTCAATTACAAACTGAGTATCAAAGCAACTTAATTCAACAAATTCGCGAACAAAACTATACCCTGCAACAAGGTGATGTGACTATCCGCTTAGCCCAAGCATTTGGTTTTTGTTGGGGTGTGGAACGAGCTGTAGCAATGGCGTATGAAACTCGTCAGCATTTTCCTAACGAGCAAATCTGGATCACTAACGAAATTATTCATAATCCTTCGGTAAACCAACGCCTGCGGGAAATGCGAGTCGCATTTATACCCGTTATTGACAGCAACAAAGACTTTTCCGGCATTGGCTCTGGAGATGTAGTGATTTTACCGGCATTTGGGGCTAGCGTTCAAGAAATGCAATTGCTCAATGACAAAGGCTGCAAAATCGTCGATACTACTTGCCCTTGGGTGTCTAAAGTTTGGAATACTGTGGAAAAGCACAAAAAAGGTGATTGCACTTCCATAATTCACGGAAAATACAATCACGAAGAAACGATCGCGACCAGTTCTTTTGCCGGCAAATATCTGATCGTGCTGAATTTGCAGCAAGCCGAGTATGTAGCTGACTACATCCTCAATGGTGGCAACCGCAACGAATTTATGGCAAAATTCACCAATTGTTTTTCTGATGGCTTTGATCCAGATACAGATTTAGAATTTGTGGGGATTGCGAATCAAACAACCATGCTGAAAGGCGAAACTGAACAAATCGGCAAGTTATTTGAGCGGACGATGATGCGGAAGTATGGACCATCTGAGTTGAACCTACACTTCCAAAGCTTTAACACAATTTGCGATGCTACTCAAGAACGACAAGATGCAATGTTTGAGTTAGTTGACCAAAAACTGGATTTAATGCTCGTAATTGGGGGATTTAATTCTTCAAATACAACACATCTACAAGAAATTGCGGTCGATCGCAGTATTCCTTCTTATCACATTGATAGTGTTGAAAGGATTCACAGCGGGAGTGCGATTGAACATCGTCAGTTAAATGGCAAATTAGAGATTTCCGAAAACTGGTTGCCAAAAGGGACAATTGTTGTTGGGATTACTTCTGGTGCTTCGACTCCAGACAAGGCGGTAGAAGATGTGATTTCCAAGATTTTTGAATTGAAGGCGGCGGTAGCAGTGTAGGGAGTGGGGGAGTCCACTCTCCCCCTCCCCCATCTTGATACTTGAGGAAAAACTGCTAGAGCGGTAGCATAAGTCAGATCGTTACGTTAAAGAGATATCATGACAGGATCTCAACATTTCATCGCCTCTGACTCCGTCAGCAGTGTCACCGTGCCGATCTTCCAATCTATCTGGGGTAGAAAAGGTTTGGGTTTATTTGGCTCAAACCAGGGTGAGCAAATTCAGCAAATCAAACTTCTTTCTCAGCAATACGAACTGAAGTATCAAGAGTGTCATGGCATTGTTAAAAGATTAGGTATCCAGGAGCCTGTCGAACTTGAATCTATTTATACGCCCGTGCAATTTTTTGAGATGCGGGATATCTTGGGTTATGAGTTTTCAAATCTTGAGGAAATCTATCAAAAAGCTAAGGGTTGTCAATTGTATGACAGTTATAAAGTTGCTACTCAAAAGCAATATTTGATGGTATTGGGTGTTTTTGGTGCGGGAAAAACGACATTTTTGCGCTGGATGGGACTACAAGCTCTCAAAGGTAAAAAGAATGGGTTCAAGCACACTTGCATCCCTGTATTTATCGATTTAAAAAAATTAAACTTTACAAAAATTAATATTCAAGAGCAAATTATTGCTGAGTTCCAACTCGCTAGTTTTCCCGAAGCCGAGAAGTTGACAAATCAAGCATTAGAACAAGGTAAACTACTAATTTTATTAGATGGTGTCGATGAAGTACCAACTAAGCAAATTTATCATGTAATTAATCACATTCAAGAATTTGTCGATCGCTATCGGAAAAATCGGTTTATAGTTTCTTGTCGGATTTCTGCTTATCGGCACAATTTTCGTCGGTTTACGGAAGTAGCGATCGCTCACTTTAACGAAGCGCAAGTACAAAACTTTATGAGTAATTGGTTCACCAGCGAAACAGAAATAGGCAGATGTTGGCAAGAACTCAATCACCCAGAATCAGTAGTGAAGCAATTTACACAAACACCATTATTACTGACATTAGCATGCTCGCTTTATCAGCGGTCGTCGGAATTTCCGACAAATCAAGCGATTTTTTACCAAAGAGCCTTAGAGTTATTATTAACATCCAGACCAATAGAATCAGACTCTCAGCGACTCACCCCACAGCAAGAGCAAAAAATCCTCGCAGAAATTGCTTATGAAGCTTTTGACGATGACCGCTTGTTTTTACCGCAATTAGAAATTGCTGCAAAAGTCGAAAAGAGGCTGAGAGAACACCCACAGACAGAGGCAATCAACAGTATAAATATTGTCAAATCAATTGCCATTCAATCTGGCGTCATCGTCGAACGGTCGCCCGGTGTATACTCCTTCGCCTACTCACCACTGCAAGAATATTTAACAGCCCAATACATAGACCACAGGGGATGGGTAGAAAAAACAGTCACAGAACACCTCACAGATGAACGCTGGCATCCAATATTCGTGTTGCTAGCGGCTTTAATGCAAGGTGGCGCAGACGAGTTATTATTACTGTTAGAACTCGCCGCGCAAAACTATATCACCAGCCCCAAACTCCAAGCCTTACTAACTTGGGCAGACCGAGTCACCACTCTTTCTGCGGGCAACTTTCCCCCAGTTGCTAAACGCGCTGCTGCCACCGGCATTGCCTATACAATCGCCATTGGTAATGCTCACTCGATTGTTAACGCTAATGCCGAAACTATTGCCAAACCTCACGATGTTCTCAATGCTTACGACATCGTGACAACTAACGCCAAAACTAACGCTAAAGCTAACGCCATCACCAGTCGCAAAGTTTCCACCACAGCCAACGCCATCGCCGCAGCTTATGGAATTGCCAATCCTTACATTGACGCTTACACCAACGCCTTAGCCACAGCTTTTGACAATACCACCACTACTGATAACGCTCTAGCTATTGCCAGCGTCTTTGACAACAGCCAAATTTTTAATAATGTAGATTGGGAAATGGTGATCGGCAAACTCAAAGCACTCAAATCAGGAGTTCCCGATGACAACGAACCAGTAGAAATCCGCCGTCATTTTATCGAAATATTGCAACTGACTTGGATTCAAGCCCTCCATCTCGATCCACTCCTTCTAAATTTATCTCCAGATGAAGCTATAGCCTTAGACAATTACTTCTATATCAGCTTGTTACTGATACAGTGTCGGCAATCGGCAGTACGCCTATTAAGCGAAACTTGGGAAGTCATTGAGGCGCGGATGCTGCGGGCATAATTCTGACCAATGTATTTTTATACAATCAACCTATCGGGTAATTGCCAGGATTGACGGCATGGATGTACTCACTACCAGATGCGGGCCATCCTCTTTTATAAGTTGCGTCTTCTGGCTTACCCCATCCCATTTGTAAAATGATTTCTAACATGTTCGGATTTTCCCACTTTAATAGAGTTGCCCATTCTGTTCTTTGAGCAATTCTTTCCACATCAACTTTTTGAATGAGTTGGTGCTCCTTACAATTATTAAAACTTAAGTATAAATCCATCCCATCTGTAACTTCATACCAAAATTCGATTGCGGAATTTTTCGCAGCTTTTAAAATTTCTAAGTCACTCGGTAAAGAAATTAAGTGCGTGTCTACTTCCGGATATTGCAATGTCTTATTTTTGACAGTTAGTTGTCGCCAAATAATTCCCGAAACTTGATATTCCTTTTGATAGTTGTGTACAGCAGATTTAAAATCTTGATATGCTGTAAACTTTTGTAAGCCCTCAGTTTTAATCAGCATATCAATTAACGGATTCCCAGTTGCCTTAACCGCCAGCTTCAATCGGTGTCCCTTGAGACAAGCTTGACGTTCAGTTGCCAATATTTGTATTAGCTCCTGGGGGGTGTAAATGTTTGACATCAGAATACACTCAAGTTAGGAGTTAGCATGTATAGCGAGGCTGAATGAAAGTAGTTTGTACAAAAGTTAAAAATAGATGAGAGATGAATTCATCTTTAACTTTTAACTGTTTATTTCACATTTTTTGTGACGAGATAGACATTTGCAACACTTATCGCAAAACTATGTCTAAAGATAGAGCGAGTCTGCAAGTAAGATTACTTTCCATCTTCCCGGATGTCAGAATTACTGAGTTAATTCGCCACTGAATTCATTGATGGGTCGTCGTTTCAATTGCGTTGAGACTTCACGCGGTAACAAACCAAACACTTTTCGCAAAGAGTCGTCTACTTTCTCATACGGTACTTGTCCCTTTTCATTCAAAACTACCTCCCCGGCTTGATTAAATACCACTACTTGTGGAACGTAACCTTTATAGTAATAACCGACTTCTCGCGAAGTGTAAGTAGGGGATGTGATGGAATCTACATTTATCGGCATGATCTCTGTGGCTCGACCGTAAAACTCTTGAAACCGTGAAACTACGGAAGCATATTGCTTGCAATCGCTGCTATCATCTACATAAAATACCACCACGACAGGTTTATGATTGTCAAAAGATTGCGCTAGAGTTGACTTAGGCGGCACCATTGAACCGTTACCGGCATACAAAACGTAGATATTGCCTTCGTAATTGTCATCATTAATCCCCGCGATCGCCGGATGCATATTCACAAGCAACAGACAAATCACCAATAATAAGCATCGGGATAAGAACTGCTGGCAGTTACGAAAATGTGAGTGTAAAAAATCAAACCGGACAAGCATCATGAACAACCTGATAATTTAGATTTTGATGTAACAACTGAGCCTAGTAGTGCTGCCATTCGTAGCAATACCAAGCAATGCGACAAACTTATATTGTAGGCTTTGTCGCCACAGGCGGAGCCTCCAAAGAGCATTTTATTTCTGCTCCTACGCGCATCCACAGAATCATATTGTAGGGGTTGTCCCCCTGACCTGACCCCCAAGACTATGCCAGTTCATGGCGATTCACATGGGATAGCGCAACGCTTCTAAAAGAAAGCAAAAATCTGCAACTTATTAACTGGCTTTTTTAGCAGCGATTCGCTAAACTCCATTGAGACTGAAGACCGGGCAGAAAACTAGGTTAAGGACGTGGCAGAAAAAATTCAATTGATTGATCGACTGCAACTTGGTTTAGCCGTAGCAGTCGCTAAGACCGTGACATTTAGTGTGAAAACGCTGCGTTTAGGAGCAGCTAGTGTATTACCGGGTGAAATTGCCCGTCGTCTTCAACCCCAGCTACTACAGTTATTAAGTGCTCAGGTGAAGCGCGGAGTAATTTTAATTGCCGGTACGAATGGCAAAACTACCACGGCGCTACTATTACGCACGATGCTAGAACGCCAAGGTTACAAGGTGACACATAATGAAACCGGGGCAAATTTAGAAAACGGTCTGATGACGGCGCTGCTAGAAGATGCCAACTTAATCGGCAATCTAGATATCGATTACGCCATTTTAGAAGTGGATGAGAATATCTTACCGAGAATCTTGGCACCAATCAAACCACGTATTATTCTCTGTTTAAATTTATTCCGCGACCAACTCGACAGATATGGCGAAGTCGATACAATTAGCCGACGTTGGGGAAGTGCGATCGCAACTCTCCCACTCGATACCGTAGTCATTCCCAACGCCGACGATCCCACCCTGTGTAACCTTGGTCAGCAATTATCACAACGGGTTTCCTTCTTTGGTCTAAGCGAACCGGAACAATATCTCGAAGAAATTCCCCATGCAGTAGACTCAATCTTCTGTCCCAAATGCGGACACTCCCTCGATTACCAAGGCGTCTACCTATCTCACTTAGGAGATTACCACTGTCCGCAATGCAGCTTCAAAAAAAGCCAGCCAACCCTAGACAGCCGCCAATGGCCACAAATCCTGATTGGCTTGTATAACAAATATAATACCTTAGCCGCCGTTACTACAGCCCTAGAATTAGGACTAGATGAAACAAGAATTCGCGCCTGCATTCCCAACTTCCAAGCAGCCTTTGGGAGAGCAGAAGAATTGGTTGTGGATGGGAAAAAAGTCCGCATTCTCCTCTCCAAAAATCCTGTCGGGACAAATGAAACGATTCGGGCGGTAAATCAAATGGGTGGGAAAACCACACTGTTTGTCTTAAACGACCGGACACCAGATGGTACTGATGTCTCTTGGATTTGGGATGTCGATACAGAAACAATAGTTGAAAGAGGCGGAACCTTAATCGTCAGTGGCGATCGCGTCTATGATATGGCACTACGTCTACGCTACAGTCAACCAGATATTCATCAACCGCTAAATTTAATTGTCGAACCAAATCTCCAACAAGCTTTAGCTATAGCGTTAGAAAAAACACCAGCTGGTGAAACTTTACATATCTTACCAACTTATTCAGCCATGTTAGAAGTGCGAGAAATTCTCACTGGACGAAAAATTCTGTAATTAGAGTAATCTTAACCCTATGGATATTGAATTAAAAATTGGCTGGTTATATCCGACACTAATGAGTACCTATGGCGATCGCGGGAATGTAATTTGCATCCAACGACGTAGCCAATGGCGAGGACACAAAGTAGAGATTATCTCATTAGACCAAAACTCCACAATCGCCGAAATGGAATCAGTAGACGTAATTGTTGGTGGTGGCGCACAAGACCGACAGCAAGAACTAGTCATGCGAGATTTGCGTGGTGCGAAAGCCGACACCTTACGCGCCAAAATCGATCAAGGGACACCAGGAGTTTTTACCTGTGGCGCACCGCAATTATTCGGACACTATTACGAACCATCTGTGGGAGAACGAATTGACGGACTAGGTATCCTTGACTTAATCTCCATCCATCCCGGTGAGAATGCGCGACGCTGTATTGGCAACTTAGTCATAGAAGTCACAGCCACACCCTTAGCGGCAGAACTCAAAGAGATGACAGGTAGCACACCCTACCTAATTGGCTTTGAAAATCATGGTGGACGCACCAAACTAGGCAAAGTGCAAGCATTGGGGAAAGTAGTGCAAGGCTTAGGCAACAACGGCGAAGACGGAACAGAAGGCGCATTTTATGGGAATGCGATCGCTACCTATTCTCATGGGCCATTGTTACCCAAAAATCCTTTTGTTGCCGATTGGCTAATTCAAACCGCGCTGCGACGTAAATATCAGCAGGAGATTGTGCTTGCACCTTTGGAGGATGAATTAGCAGTGCGGGGGCGGGAGGCGATGTTTAAGAGGTTGCGAGTGGCTGTGGAGTGAGGGTTTTTTGAAACGCGGAGGGCGCGGAGGTGGCGCGGAGTTGCGCGGAGGAATTCTTTGCGTTCCTCTGCGAGATCTCCGCGTTTCTCCGCGTTTCCTTCTTTTGAAGGATGTTTTTAAGCGTTATAAAAATTATTAATTTATAAAGGGTGTGGATACAGACAAACATCAAGGAGTAGCTGGTCAAGGGCTAAGACTCTTGACAGCTTTTTTATGAATTAGGAGTAATATTTATGCAGTTAAAGCCGATTAGTGAGCAGGTAGTGGCTATTGTTGGGGCGAGTAGTGGGATTGGGCGGGAAACGGCTTTGAAATTTGCGGCTCGTGGTGCTAAGGTCACAGTTGCGGCTCGGAGTGAACCGGGATTGAAGTCTTTGGTGGATGAGATTCGGGCTGCGGGTGGAGAGGCAATCTCGGTGGTTGCTGATGTAAGTGAGTTTGAACAGGTGAAAGCGATCGCTGATAAAACTGTAGCGCATTACGGACGTTTAGATACTTGGGTGCATGCGGCGGCGACAGGTGTGATTGCGCCTTTTGAGGCGATTACTCCAGAAGAGTTCCAACGAGTAGTCAATGTTGTTTTAATGGGTCAAGTGCATGGTGCAATGGCTGCATTACCACATCTGAAAAATGAAGGTCGTGGGGCATTAATTCACATTTCTTCAATGGAAGGTCGGCGTGCTCTACCTTTGCAAAGTCCTTATTCTGCGGCTAAACATGGTTTAGAAGGTTTATTGGAAGCCTTGCGCGTCGAGTTGAAACATGAGGGCTGGCCGATTAGTGTCACCTCCATTCTGCCTTCTGTAATTAATACCCCTTTCTACAACAAAGCCAAAACTAAATTAGGAGTAAAACCCACAGGTATACCTCCTTACTATCAACCCAGTGTTGTCACTGATGCCATTCTCTACTGCGCTGAACATCCTACCCGCGACTTTATTGCTGGAGATGTGGGTAGAGTATTGGATGTGCTACAAAGAATTTCGCCAGAATTGGTGGATGCGATACTACTGCTAACAGCCTTTGTTGGACAACGGACAACCGAACCCAAATCTGAAGAAGGACCAGATAACCTATTTGCACCGACAACCCCAAGTTATGACCGGATTGAAGGAGATTTCACCAACCTGACAATTCCAACTTTTCTAGATCATTTTGATCGAAATCCCCCGCTAAAATGGGGTGTGGCGGCAGCTTTAGGCTTAGTCGCGGCTTTAGGAATATTTGGAAACGCGGAGGGGCGCTGAGGTCACGCAGAGAGGCGCAGAGGTTCCTCCGCGTACCCCCGCGTTACCTCCGCGTTCCTCCGCGTTTCACAAATTCCCATAGTCTATGCGCCATTTCCAATTTTGAGCAACTACCTATTTCTTCCTTTCTACCCTGTTTATCAAGAAATACGGCTACGTTATTATCGCTGCCAAAGCCGCTATTTGGTTGATCTATCGGATTGGCTGCGATCGCGTCTAATTTTTTCTGTTGCAGTTTTTCCCACGCTGGGGTAATGATATCACCTGTCTGGGCTGCGAAGCCGATGAGGTATTGGTGGGGCTGTTTACGGTTGCCAAGTTCGGCGAGAATATCCGGTACTTGTGTGAGGGGTAGGCTTTCGGGAAGAGATCTTTTGGGTAGTTTTTGGGGGCTATATTCTGTGGGTTTGACGTCGGCGACAGCTGCGGACATGATAATGATGTCGGCTTGAGGGAAGTGTTCCAGCATCTTTTGTTGCATTTCTTCGGCAGTAGTTACACTGATGCCTTGGATGCCTAGGGGGATATCTTGGGTGAGGGTGTGTACTAGTGTGACTATGGCACCTCTATGGTGTGCGGCTTGGGCTAAGGCTAAGCCCATTTTTCCGGTTGAGGGGTTGCCAATGAATCTAACTGGGTCGAGGTATTCTCGGGTGCCGCCAGCACTAATTAATACTCGCATGCCTACTAAGTCGCGTTGACCTTTGGTTTGGATTAATGAGTTAATATATGTAACAATTTCTGCTGGTTCTGCCATACGTCCTTTGCCGACGCGATCGCAAGCGAGTATACCGGATGCTGTTCCGGTTTGATGATATCTTGGATCTGTGAATAATTGCTGCCAATTGCGCTGAACTGCGACTTGTTCCCACATGTCGGTATTCATCGCTGGGGCTAGTAAGATTGGGCAAGTAGAGGCGAGTACGGTGTTTGTGAGCAAGTTATCGGCTATGCCATGAGTTAATTTGGCGAGTGTATTGGCAGTTAGCGGGGCGATGACTAGTAAATCTGCCCATTCACCTAAATCAATGTGTAGCGGACGGTGATGAGTTGGTTGCCAAAAGTCTGTGTCTGTGTAGGCTGGATGTCGCGATAGGGTGGCGAGGGTGAGGGGGGTGATAAATTCTGTAGCGGCGCGGGTGAGGATGACTCGGACTTCGATTCCGGCTTTGAATAGGGTAGAGACTACTTCACAAATTTTATAAGCGGCGATACCGCCGCCTACACCAACTAAAACTCTTGCCGTGGGATTAGACATAAAAAAATTAGAGACGCGAATATCCGCGCCTTTACGACTTAATTACTGCTAGGCTTCATCATAGGGTTCTAGATCCAAGAGATGGATGTAGGATTCTACCAACTCTGGACGTTGAAACGCGATCGCTCGTAGTAAATGCCAATCATTCAACCCATCAAAAGCATTACCGTAATTATCCTGCTCTAGACGTGTTGCTAATTTTTCCACGTCTGCGGCAGTCATGGCAGTAATTTCCTTTCTAGAAATGCTGAGAGTTTGCATTATGCCTCGCGCCTCCGTTGAGCAGTTGTTGCAGTCAAAATCAGATGTGTTGCGATTGTTGCAGCCACCTAATCTATAATACTCACTTCATGGTGTCCGAAAAATGAAATTTTAATGTTTTATTCGTATTATTGCGAAGAATTTTGTCCTTGAGATGGTATTACCTCCGAAATAAACTCCCGCAGCAAGGCGATTGTTTCCGGTAAAATTTCGTGACCCATGTCAAATTCTTGATATTTGACAGTGACGCCAAGTGACTGTAAAGTCTCTCGCGCCTTGTGTGCAGCGATTAGTGGCACTACGGTATCTTTCGTCCCATGCGCGATCAATACTGGTGGTGGTGAAGAAATTAATCCCATCCCGACTTGTGGATGTAAATATCCGCTTAACGAAACCAAACCAGCTAATGGCAACTTTAAGCCAACATCTAGTGTCATCGCGCCACCTTGCGAAAATCC
>Ga0209512_1000463_pt1 | contig 67085 bp, 69 predicted proteins | sample frozenSSSSmetaG_FD_184142 | JGI IMG/M metagenome (GOLD analysis project Ga0209512, IMG submission 184142) | Glacier valley bacterial and archeal communities from Borup Fiord, Nunavut, Canada, to study Microbial Dark Matter (Phase II) -... | ecosystem: Environmental > Aquatic > Freshwater > Ice >...
CCGCGCTGCTGCGGACCGATGGTTTTGGCGCCGACGCCGGCAACCCGCTGGCATAGAATCGCACCCCGTCAGAACCTCAGTCGAAACTCATCTGCGCGCAGCATCGGCGCATCACACAGCGAGCGGAGCCACAACCCTATGTACCAGCACATCAAGGTGCCCGAAGGCGGGCACAAGATCACCGTCAATCCCGACTACTCGCTGAACGTGCCCGACCAGCCGATCATTCCTTTCATCGAAGGCGATGGCACGGGCGCCGACATCACACCGGTGATGATGAAGGTCGTCGACGCCGCGGTCGCCAAGGCCTATGCGGGGAAGAAGCAGATTCACTGGATGGAGGTCTACGCGGGCGAGAAGTCGACCAAGATCTACGGCCCCGATGTTTGGCTGCCCGCCGAGACGCTGGAAGTGGTGAAGGACTACGTCGTGTCGATCAAGGGCCCGCTGACCACGCCGGTTGGGGGCGGCATCAGGTCGCTCAACGTGGCCTTGCGCCAGGAACTCGACCTGTACGTTTGCCTGCGGCCGATCCAGTACTTCAAGGGCGTGCCTTCGCCGTTGAAGCAGCCCGAGAAGACCAACATGGTCATCTTCCGCGAGAACTCGGAAGACATCTACGCCGGCATCGAGTTCGAGGCCGAGAGTGAGAAGGCCAAGAAACTCATCAAGATCCTGCAAGACGACTTTGGTGTCAAGAAGATCCGCTTCCCGAACACCTCGGGCATCGGCATCAAGCCGGTGTCGCGCGAGGGCACCGAGCGCCTGGTGCGCAAGGCCCTGCAGTACGTGATCGACAACGACAAGCCGTCGCTGACCATCGTGCACAAGGGCAACATCATGAAGTTCACCGAGGGTGGCTTCCGTGACTGGGCCTACAACCTCGCACAGAAGGAGTTCGGCGCCGAGTTGATCGACGGTGGCCCGTGGTGCAAGTTCAAGAACCCCAAGACGGGCCGCGAGATCATCGTCAAGGACTCCATCGCCGACGCCTTCCTGCAGCAGATCCTGTTGCGCCCGGAAGAGTACTCGGTGATCGCCACGCTGAACCTGAACGGCGACTATGTGTCCGACGCGCTCGCAGCGCAGGTCGGCGGCATCGGCATCGCGCCCGGCGCGAACCTGTCCGACTCCATCGCGATGTTCGAAGCCACCCACGGCACCGCACCCAAGTACGCGGGCAAGGACTACGTGAACCCGGGCTCCGAGATCCTGTCGGCCGAGATGATGCTGCGCCACATGGGCTGGGTCGAGGCGGCCGACCTCATCATCAGTTCCATGGAGAAATCGATCGCAAGCAAGCGCGTGACCTACGATTTCGCCCGGTTGATGGAAGGTGCGACGCAGGTGTCGTGCTCGGGCTTCGGGCAGGTGATGATCGAGCACATGTAACAAGATTTCACGGCGTCTCATGACGCCCCGCAAGCCCCTGATCTTGTTGAAGAAATCAGGGGCTTTTGCTTTTCAGCTCGTCTCACGGCCGACCACGAAACCCCGCCACTCTGGAGGCGAAATTCACGGGAGTCGTGGAGGAAAAACCTCCAAAGTCCTCCGTTTGGAAGTGGCTGAAATCAGACGGGAGAAGACGCATGGGACTGAGCAACTGCACCCTGTCCCCGACCCGGATCAACAACGCCAAGGCCAAGGACACGCTCTACAAGTTGAGCGTCGGCGGCGGTCTGTTCGTCGAGGTCAGCCCCGCCCGACAGAAGACCTGGTGATACCCGTACCGGTTTGGCGGAAGTCGGCGCGACGTCAAGATCGGCCGCTGTCCCGAGGTCGGCGTCGCGGACGCTCGTGAGTGCCACTGCGAACTGAGAGCTCTGCTGAAGCGGGGCATCGATCCGGCTGATGCACGTCGCCAGGAGTTGAGCGAGCGAAAGCAAAAGGGCCGCCGACGCTGTGGCGCCGGCCGACGAGTTCGAGACGTTCTCCAAGCGCTGGGTCCCTGAACGGTTGATGACCAAGTCGGATACCTATCGGAAGCAGGTCGAGTCGCGTCTCGAGCGTTTCGTATGGCCGGCTATCTGATCCAAGGGGCTGAGTGCGGTTCGTCCGGCCGACGTTCTGGAGATCATCGAAGCGGTTCGGGCCACACCCAAGACGGCCGAGGGTGTCAGGGCCATCATCCAGCAGGTCTACAACTACATCATCCAGAAGCTGCTGGTGGAAGTGATTCCTGCGCTGCCGATGCGCGGCGCGATCGAGGTGCCGCCGGCCGAGCACCATCGCCACCTGAGCGAGTCCGAACCGGGCGCCTTCTGGCGGTCCGAAGATCGGCAGGGAGCGCACTTCGCAACCATCGCATCGACGAAGCTGCTGAAGTACAGCAGGTGCCGCAACTCGGAGGTCCTGCGCGCGCGCTGGCGGGAGTTCGACCTGGAGAAGGGGCAGTGGGACCTGCCGGCCGAGGGAATGAAGATGAAGCAGCCGCATCGCGTCCATGATCGACAAAGGGCGGCCTTTTCTTCGCCGTTGGATTGCGCCACTCGCTTGCGCAACCCGCAGGTGGCGGTCTGCTTCAGGGGCACAACTCCATGCGCCGCGTCACGCCGCGAATCACTTCGTCGCTGAACCAGAAGAAGTAGCTGGTCACGGTGACGACGGCGCTGTCTTTGGTGCGGGTCTTGTACTCGACCGGAACCACCCAGCCCACGTAGCCGCCGGTGTTCGCACCCATCGGGCACGCGCCGCGCTGTGGCGTGCCAATGACGAGTTCGCGACTCGGGTCGACGCCGCGCACCGTGGCATCGAAGTAGTTCGCAATCGCCTGTTCGTGATTGCGCGGTGCGGTGGAGCGCACGACTGTCTCGCGCGGTGCAGGGGGTGCGCTTTCACACCCGCCAAGCAGGCAGGCTGCACTCAGGCTGGCGGCGAAAAGGGCAGAGGCGAGCGGCGTCATCGTTTGAATTCCTGGGTGGGCTGCGATGGGCCGGGGCGCCATCGAAGCGAATAAATGTTGGCGCGACGGTTGTCGCACATGTCAAGCCCAGCCGCCAACACGGAAATCAAGGGCCGCCGCTATTTTGCCGACTGTGGCCGAAAGCGCGCGGTTTGTCTGCGCCGCCGTTGCTGCGCCACGGCGACAACAGCCGCGCGGTAGTAGCTCACGATCCACAGCGCTGCGCGGCACAACCCCCTGGGTCACGGGCTGGAGCAATGTGGACCAGCGGCAAAACAATGCGGTCATGAAGATCAAACCTACACAAATCTACGATTGGGATTCCGAACCTGTCGACGAACGGCCGTCGGAGTTCATGTCAACCGGCTACTCGCAACTGTCGGGCTTCTACCCGCAGACCGAAGCGCCGCTGCGGCGGCGCGCGGCAACCCGCTTGTTCGGGTTCAAGAGCCTGTTGCTGATCGCCTTCGCGGTGATCGGCCTGGGCGCGTTTGCCATCGACAAGCTCATGCCGCTGCTGCGCTCATAGAGCCGGGCCTTCACGCATCTTTACGCGCCAGCCAACCCGCGTTCACCGCGGCCCCCGAGCATCGTGTTTCAGGCCAATCGGCCCTCCAACCAGGTGTTCACGATGCATTCCATTCAAACGGCCCGCCGCCAGCCGGTGGCCCTGTCGCGCATGACCCGCGCCCTCACATTCGCGCTTTTCGTCGGGGCATCGGCTTGCGCGGCGTTTTCGGCTCATGCCCAGGGGGCTGGCATCGGCCTGGACGGTCACAAGGGCCGCCCCGGGATGATGCATTTCGGTGACTCGCCGGAGCACATGGCTCGGGGCATCGACCGCATGCTCGATGGCCTGAACGCGACCGACGCGCAGCGCACCCAGGTCAAGCAGATCCTGCAAGCTGCGGCCGCCGACCTGAAGGCACAGCACGAAGCGGGTCGCGCGCTGCACCTGAAAGGCATGCAGATCTTCGCTGCGGCGAGCGTTGACGCTGCGGCCGCCGAATCACTGCGCCAGCAGATGAGCGCACAGCACGACCAGGCGAGCAAACGCATGCTGGCGGTAATGCTCGATGTGAGCAAGGTGCTCACGCCCGAGCAGCGCGCGAAAGTCGGCGAGCGCATGATGAGCCGCGAGGCGCAAATGCAGGATCGCCGTCAGCGCATGCAGCGTGACAACGCGGCCCGGCCGGCTCGCCTCTGACCCGCACGGCCGCTACCATGGCTGCATTGGCCGTCCGCAGCGCTGCGGGCCATCAGTCGCTCGGCGCCGCATTGAGCGCCCCACCGAATGCGCCCTATGCACGTGCGCCGAACCTTTCGAACCATGTCATGACGGCCCGACTGCTGCTGATCGACGACGACGCCCGCTTGGCCGCGATGGTGGGTGATTACCTGCGAGCCGCCGGCCTCGACATCGAGACCGCCGGCACCTTGGCGGCAGGCCGGGAACGGCTGGCCAGTGGGCCGTTCGATGCGCTCGTGCTCGACCTGATGCTGCCCGACGGCGACGGGCTCGACCTGTGCCGCGAGATCCGCGCGCAGCCGCGCCTGCGGCACCTGCCGCTGCTGATGTTGACGGCACGCGGCGAGCCGATGGACCGCATCGTGGGCCTTGAACTGGGCGCCGACGATTACCTGCCCAAGCCCTTCGAGCCGCGTGAGTTGCTGGCGCGGGTGAAGGCCTTGCTGCGCCGCGCTGCGCCGCAACCGGTCGCCGACGACGTGCTGCGTTTCGGCCGGCTTGAAGTCGACCTCGGCGCGCGCGTGGCCCGCCTCGACGGCCAGGTGTGCGACCTCACGGGCCACCAGTTCGACCTGCTCGTCGTGCTGGCCCAGAGCCCCGGTCGCGTGCTCTCGCGTGATCAGATCATGGACTCGCTCAAGGGCCACCCGCTGGAGGCGTTCGACCGCTCGATCGACGTGCACATCTCGCGCATACGCGCTGTCATCGAAGACGACGCGAAGTTGCCGCGCCGAGTGCTCACGGTGCGCGGCGCCGGCTATGTGTTCGCACGCAAGCAGGACGCCGACGACGCTCCCGGGTCTTGAACTGATCAACGCCGGAAGCCGCACCTGCGGGTCGACAACAATGCCCGCATGAAGAGCCTGTACCTGCGCATCTATGCCACGTTGGTGGTGCTGCTGCTGTTGTTCGCGGCCGCGTCTGGCTGGCTCTTTCAGCGCCACATGGAGCAAGAGCGCGTGCGGGCCGATTCGGTCCTGACGGAGCGCATGAGCGCCTGGGCCGAGCTGATCCAGCGCTCGCTGCCCGGCAACGATGCGCCCCCCGAACTGCAGGCGGCCGCGCTGCGCGAATGGGCATTCCGCCTGCGTCTGCCGCTGGCGCTCGACAGCGCGGCGGGTGAGCGGATCGGCGCGTCCGATTCGTTTGCGCGGCGCCAGGAAGACGGCGTGACGCGCGGCCTGGCGGTGCGGCTCGAAGACGGCCGCACCTTGTGGATCCTGCGGCCCGGCGGCGGCCTGCGCCAGGGCGCGCCGGGCGCACGCATCGGCATCGGTGGCGGCATCGGCCTCGGCGCGCCGCGCCTGCGGCAAGGCGGCACCGACAGGCCGCCTCCGGACGGCCCGGCGTTCCTCCCGTTCGTGCCCCCCGCGTGGCAGCAGGGGGTGGGGTTGATCGTAGTGCTGGTGCTGCTGTTCATCGGCGTGTCGGCCGGCGCCTACCCGGTGGTGCGCCGCCTCACACGCCGGCTCGAGGCGTTGAAGCAGGGCGTCGAGCAGTTCGGTGCGGGGCAGCTTCATCACCGGGTCGAGGTGAGCGGGCGCGACGAGGTGGCGGCGGTGGCGCTCAGCTTCAACGTAGCCGCAGCGCGCGTCGAGGCGTTGGTGCAGTCGCACCAGTCGCTGCTGGCCAACGCCAGCCACGAACTGCGCTCGCCGCTGGCGCGCATGAAGATGGCGGTGTCGATGCTCGACGACGCCGCACCTGCGCAGCGCGCGCAGCTCAAGACCGAGATCGACACCAACGTGGCCGAGCTCGATGCACTCGTCGAAGAGGTGCTGCTCGCCAGCCGCCTGGACGCTGCCGCCACGCTGGACCGGCAGGAGCACGTCGAACTGCTCGGCATGGCCGCCGAAGAAGCAGCCCGCGTCGACGCGGCTGTTGGCGGCGCGCCGCTGCACGTGCTGGGCGACGAGCGCCTGCTCCGCCGCGCGCTGCGCAACCTGCTGGAGAACGCGCGCCGCTACGGCGGTGGCGACATCAGCGTCAACGTCGAGCAGCGAGGCCCGCAGGCCTGGGTCAGCGTGTGCGACCGAGGCCCCGGTGTGCCCGAGGCGATGCGCGAGCGCATCTTCGAGCCTTTCTTCCGCCTGCCCGGCCACGCCGAGCAAGCCGGTGGCGTGGGCCTGGGGCTGAGCCTCGTCAAGCAGATCGTGCAGCGCCATGGCGGCGCGGTACGCTGCGAAGGGCGCGAAGGCGGTGGCAGCTGTTTCGTGGTGGCGCTGCCGGCAGCCTGAGCGGCTGCGGCCGGCGCCCTGGCGTCACGTACCGGCGACCATTGCCGCCACCCCCTCGCGGCTGCGCTCGGCGTACTTGTTGAAGCGCCAGGCCGTGCCTTCCCGCGTGATGCGGCGCCAGGTCACCCGCTTCTCGGACGGCGTCATCACGGGCCAGTGCTGCACCTCGTCGAACGTGCGCCCGCAACCCTTGCAGATGTCGTCGCCCTGGCTCGTCGAGCAGATCGCGATGCAGGGCGCATCGGGCGTGCTGGCGTACCACGCGAGCCAGGCATCGCGGGCCTTCGCGGGCATCGTCGCCTCGTCGCATTCGGCCTCGTGGTAGTAGACCATCAGGCCGTAGACGGTGGCCAGTGCGCGCACCTCGGCACAGGCGCTGATGCCGTCGGGCGACGGCGAGCGCTCGCGCCACCAGTTGATGGCGGATTCGATGTCGGTGATGTGCAGGGCGGTCATGGCGTTGTCGGGGCAGGGCGGCAAGGATAGCGCCTCGGCGCAGGCAGGTTTGGTATGGTGCGGCATGCCCCGCAAGCTCACTCCATTCGACTGCAGCCCATGACCGACTCACGAAGCGCCCCCATGTCCCCGCACCCGCACCCGCAAGCTCACCCCCGTACCGCAGCTGTGCTGCTGGCGCTCGCTGCGGCCGGCCTTGCCGGCTGTTCTGTGCTCGGCCTGCCGTCGATCGGCGGGGACGACAGGGGCGCTGTCAAGCCGCCGCCGCCCGCGGTCAGCCAGCCCGGTCGCAAGGTCGTGCTCGTGGGGCTCGACCAGGCCGGCGCGCGGGTCGAACTCGGCCTCGACCAGCAACTGCAGGTGCGGCTGCTGACCAAGGCGGCGGAGGCGCCCGAGTGGTCGCTCATCGGCCCGGTGCCGGCCAGCGTCAGCGTGCAGGGCCCGAGGTTCGAGCCCGACGTGCGCAGCAAAGTCAGCGGCGAGGTCGAGGGCGACACGGTCTGGCACATCCGTCCGACCGCTGCGGGCAGCGTGCTGCTTCGTTTCGAGTACCGCCGCCCGCACAACACGGCACCGGCCACGCAGGTGGTCACGTTCGACGTCGTGATCAAGTAGCCGGGCCCGCCCCGCTCCGCAGCGCAGTCCGCAACCCCCGGCTCGCATGATCGGCAACCTCAGCCTGCGGCTGGCCACCCGCGACGACGCCGCGGCCATTGCACGCATGTCCCGAGACCTGATCGAGCAGGGCCTGGGCTGGAGCTGGACGACCCCGCGCGTGCTGCGCAGCGTGCGCAGTGCCGACACCAATGCCGTGCTCGCATTGGAAGACCAGCGCATCGCCGGCTTCGCGATCATGAAGTACGGTGATGCCGAGGCGCACCTGCTGCTGTTGGCGGTACAGCCTTCGGCGCAGAGGCGCGGCGTGGGCACGGCGCTCACGCGCTGGGTCGAGGCCTCGGCGCTGGTGGCGGGCATCGGGCAGGTGTACCTCGAAGTGCGCGCCGGCAACGCGGCGGCGCGCGCGTTCTACGAGCGGCTGGGCTATGTGGCGGTGCAGGGGCTGCCGGGCTACTACCAGGCACGCGAAGCAGCGGTGCGCATGGCGCGCGACCTGTGGTGAGGGTCGGCCGAATCGTCGACACGGGCGGCCGACGGGTCGACCCAAGCATCAGTGCATCACGCCTGGACGGCGCCGCCCAGCAACGCGCGGTCGCTCGCGCCGAGAGTCGAGTACAGGGCCGTGTTGTCGCGTGGCAGCAGCACGTCGATGGCACGGTCGAGCGCGGCAGTGGCACGCGCCAGCGATTCGCGCTGTGCCGCCACCTGGCCGCTGGCCAGCGCCAGCCGGTGCCGCAGCGCGGCAGGCACGCTGCCACTGCGGGCTGCTTTCGCAAAGTGTTCCACCGCCAGCGCCAGGGCGCGGTGCAGTTCGGACGCATGCAAGTCGATGCCCGCGCTGTCGCGTGCGCGCAATGATTCGCCGAGTGCGGCCAGGCGCAACTCGACGGCCGCCAGCGCCGGCTCGAGCGTCGGTTCAAGCGCCGGTGCAAGCGGCCGAGCTGGCGAGGCCAGGGTGTCGGGCGTGTCGAGAATGTCGGTAGGCACAGCAGCCGGGTTGCGCATCGCGGTCAGGCCTTGTTGCCGCCGCCGGTCTTGCTGAGCAGTTCCTGGGCGTTCGCGAGCAGCTTGTCGGCAATCGCCTCGGGGTTGACCTTGTAGCTGCCTTCGTCGATGGCCTTCGAGATCGCGGCCACCTTGGCGGCGTCGAACTCGGGCGTGCCGCTGGCCGACAACAGCGTTGCAGCCGTGCTGGAAAGTTCGATCTTCGCGCTGGCATCGGCCTTCGCCGGAATCGCCGCAGACGGCTGCGGCTTGACCGGCTCGGTCGTCACGCTCGGGCTGCTCTTGCCGATCGTCGAACCGGGCTTGGCGGCCAGTTTGGCGGCCGGTAGCGGAGTGGGTTGTTCTCCGTTGGGTTTGATCTTCATGGTGCTCTCCTGGGGGTGAGGCGCGGGGCCCGACCTGTCAACATGAACGGAGTATCGGCGCGGGCAATGGCGACTTTAGGGCTTTCTTGCGCGGCCCGGTGCGCTGCCGCAATTGCGGGTGTCACAGCGCCAGCTCCAGCCGCTTGTCACCCACCGGCACGCCACTGAGCACGCGGCCGCTGTCGGTGCGCACCCGGGCCGGCTGGCCCTCGACGCCGTTCGTCAAGGCCTGCGCCTCGCCGGCCACGCTGAACCCAGCGCCGCTGCTCAACACGGTCACGGTGTCGCCGGCTGCGAACCACTGGCGCGGCCTCAGGTGCGACACCCGCAACCCCTGGCCGGCCTTGAGCGGGCGTGCCAGCTGGCGGCCCACGGCGGCCTCGGCATTCAACAAAGGCGCAGACGTGTCTTCGGCCAGATCGACCTCACCTTGAGCCAGGTCGGTGGCCGCCAGCACACTGCCGGCGTTCGCGTTGGCGGTGGCCACCCAGCCCGGCGCGAACGCTCTCACGGTGATCGGCAGGTAGACGTTCCACTTCACCGCACCCTCGGTGCAGCGCAGGCCGATGCGGCTCTTGCCCCAGGGCCGCGTGCCTTCGGGCAGATAGGGCTCGACGCGTGCGCACGGTGCCAGGCGCAGCCGCGCATCGAGCTGGCCGACGACCACTTCGATCCGCGGCGCGCCAGGTGCCGCAGTGCGGCTGCCGTCGAGTGCCAACTGGCGCACCTGCTGTTCGAGGTGACCGCCCAGGGCCGCCAAGCCGTCGGTCGAGCCTGCGTCGGCCGTGAATGCGCTCTGCGCGAAAGACGGCGCGATCCACGCGCTCAACGCGAGTGCCGCAGCATGGGTGACGACGCGGATAGCGACGCAATAGAGGCTCTTCAACATGCGTTGCACTATAGGGTGGGTGCGCGCGCCGGTGGGGGCCGAAATGGCGTGCCTTCCCCGTGCTGTTCGCGCTAATGTTTCGCCGCAGCGCTGCCCACAATGGCCCGGCACCGCATCCATCGAGGCCCGCCATGCTGAACCGACTCACCGACTCGCTCGACTTCCAAGGCCAGGCCCTGATGCTGCGCTCCGAGCGCCAGCGCCTGGTGGCCAGCAACATCGCCAACGCCGACACGCCGGGCTACGTGGCTCGCGACATCAACTTCGCGCAGGCGCTGCGCAATGCCACGGGCAGCACGGGCAGCAGCGGCGGCGGCGCGCCAGCCGCGCAGTTGGCGGCCAGCCAGTCGGGCCACATCACGTCGCAAGCCGGCATGGGTGGCACCGCAGGCCTCGGCAGCGCGCTGGTGTATGCCGCACCGAGCCAGACCAACCTCGACCGCAACACCGTCGACATGGACCGCGAGCGCGCCAGCTTCACCGACAACGCGGTCAAGTACGAGGCTACGCTGCGTTTCATCGGCGCGAATGTTCGAACTACGCTGAGCGCGATCACGGGCCAATGACGCGGCCGATCAAGGAGACCTGAATGTCCATGCTGAACATCTTCAACGTGTCGGGCAGCGCCGCCAGTGCGCAGAGCCAGCGCCTCAACGTGGTGGCGAGCAACCTGGCCAACGCCGACACCGTGGCCGGCCCCGACGGGCAGGCCTACAAGGCGCGCCAGGTCACCTTCCAGACCCAGCTGATGGGTGCGAGCGGAGCCGACCCCACGGCTGCCGGCGTGCGCGTGAGCAGCATCACCGAAGACGCGACCGCCGGCCGCCGCGTGCACGACCCCAAGCATCCGAGCGCCGATGCCGATGGCTACGTGACCTACAGCAACGTGAACGCGGTCGAGGAGATGGTCAACATGATCTCGGCCTCGCGTTCCTACCAAAGCAACATCGAAGTCATGAACACCGCCAAAAGCCTGTTGCTGAAGACGCTGCAGATGGGCCAGTCCTGATGTTGACGCCGATGCTTGAAGCCACTCCTCCGAGGACCTGACCATGGCCAACGCCGTCACCAACCCGCTCGCCTCCACCACCACCGCCACTGCGGCGCAGAAGGCCGCTGCCACCAACAAGGCCGACGAGGCGGGCAGCCAGGACCGCTTCCTGAAACTGCTCGTCACGCAGTTGCAGAACCAGGACCCGCTCAGCCCGATGGACAATGCGCAGCTCACCAGCCAGCTCGCGCAGATCAACACCGTCAGCGGCATTGCCACGCTCAACACCAGCGTGCAGGCACTGTCCGGGCGCTTCCTTCAGATGCAGTCGCTGCAGGGCGCGGCCCTGATCGGCAAGGACGTGATCGTGCCCGGCAACAAGCTCGACATCGCCGACGGCACCGGCCAGGGCGGCTTCGAGCTGACGAGCGCGGCGGATGCAGTCAAGGTCGAAGTGCTCAGCCCCGCCGGCCGCGTGCTCGACACGCTGAACCTCGGCGCGCAAGGCAGCGGCACGCACAGCTTCGACTGGGCCGCCGGCCAATACAGCACCGCGAGCAACCTGAGCTTCCGCGTCACCGCCAGCAACGGTGCCAACGCGCTCACCAGCACCGCGCTGATGCGCGACAAGGTCGACGCCGTGAGCACCGCAGGCGACGCGCTGATGCTCGAATTGCACAACGCCGGCACCGTGGCCTACAGCACGGTGCGGTCGATCAACTGACGTCTCGCATCAAAACCACTCTTCACACGAAGGAACACCCATGGGCTTCCAGCAAGGTCTCTCCGGCTTGAACGCTTCCAGCAAGAACCTGGAGGTCATCGGCCACAACGTGGCCAACGCCAACACCATCGGCAACAAGTCCTCGCGCGCCGAGTTCGGTGACATGTACGCGGCTGCGATCAGCGGCTCCGGCTCCACCAGCATCGGCATCGGCGTGAACCTGCAGGCGGTGACGCAGCAGTTCACGCAGGGCAACATCACCACCACCGAGAACCCGCTCGACCTGGCCATCAACGGCAACGGCTTCTTCGAGGTGAGCAACGGCAGCTCGCAGACGCTCTACACCCGCAACGGCCAGTTCCAGGCCGACAAGAACGGCTTCATCGTCAACAACGCCGGCATGAAGCTGGTGGGCTACCCGGTCGACCGCTTCGGCGTGATCCAGCCCGGTGCCGCCGTGCCCATTTCGCTGCCCACGGCGGGCGTGAACCCGAGCGTCACGAGCAAGGTCGCCATCGAGATGAACCTCGACGCGCGCAAGGCCACCACGCTGCCCACCGGCACGCCGCAGATCGACTTCACCGATGCCAAGACCTACAACGACGCGACCTCGGTGCGGGTGTTCGACCTGAAGGGTCAGGACGTGGCGCTGACCTACTACTTCCAGAAGTCGGCCACCGACACCTGGAACGTGTACGCCACGGCGAACGGCACCTCCGTGAATGTCGACGCATCCGGCAACCCGCTGCCGGTGACGAGCGTCTCGTTCCCGCCGAACGGCGGCGCGCCCACATCGCCGGCAGGCACGGTGCCCATGAACATCCCGGCTTCGACCAATGCCGCCGGCGCGGCTGCCATGGCCATCCCCGGCGTCGCGCTCGACCTGCGCGGTTCCACGCAGTTCGGCTCGGCCTTCGGCGTGACCAGCATGGTGCAGGACGGCTATGCCGCCGGCCAGCTGGCGGGTGTGTCGATCGAGAAGACCGGCGTCGTGATGGCGACCTACTCGAACGGCCAGTCCAAACCGGCCGGCCAGCTGGAACTGGCCACCTTCAAGAACCCGCAGGGCCTGAGCGCGCTCGGCGGCAACGTCTGGGCGCGCACCTTCACCTCGGGTGACCCGACGCTGGGCTCGCCCGGCAGCGGCAACCTCGGCGTGCTGCAGTCGGGCGCGCTGGAAGAGTCGAACACCGACCTCACCGCCGAGCTCGTCAACATGATCACCGCGCAGCGCATCTACCAGGCCAACGCGCAGACCATCAAGACCCAGGACCAGGTGCTGCAGACGCTGGTGAACCTGCGCTAGGAATGAAGGCCCCTCGCCCGCGGCGTACCGCGGTCGATCCCCCGAGGGGATCGGGCCTTGCTTGGGGCGGCCCGGCGCGGCGGCCCGCGCGTCAACGTGTTTGGGAGTAATTGATGGACCGCATGATCTACCTCTCGATGTCGGGCGCGAAGGCGACCATGCAGCGCCAAGACACCCTTGCCAACAACCTGGCCAACGTGTCCACGCCAGGCTTTCGCGCCGAGCTGCAGGCGTTCCGCGCGGTGCCGGTGCAGGGCAGCGGGGCGAGCACGCGCGTGTATGCGCTCGAGACGACCACCGGCTACGACGCGTCGCCCGGCGCCATCACCAGCACCGGGCGCAACCTCGACGTCGCGGCCCGGGGCAACGCCTGGCTCACCGTGCAGGCGCTCGACGGCACCGAAACATACACGCGTGGCGGCTCGCTCGAAGTGTCGGCCGACGGCACCCTGACCACGCGCAGCGGCCTGCCCGTGATGGGCGACGGCGGCCCGCTGCAGGTGCCGCCGAACACGGCAGTGAGCATCGGCGCTGACGGCACCGTCAGCGCCAAAGGCAGCGATGGCCGCAGCACCTCGGTCGGCAAGCTCAAGCTCGTGACGCCCGAGGCCGCGCTAACCCGCGGCGAAGACGGGCTGTTCCGGGCCGCTGACGGCGACTTGCAGGCCGACGCCACGGCGCGCGTGCAAGACGGCGCGCTCGAAGGCTCGAACGTCAGCCCGGTCGAGACCATGGTCGCCATGATCTCTGCGGCGCGCCAGTTCGAGGCGCAGATGAAGATGCTGCAGACCGCCGAAGCCGACGAGAAAGCGGCGTCGCAGTTGCTGTCCGTGAACTAACGCCGACGGCGCCAACCTGCCACCAGGAGCGGCTCAAGTCTTGCCAAACACCTGACGAAGACCTCTGCATCAGGAGTCTGCTTGTGTGGAAATTCATCGCTGCGCTCGTGGCGGCGCTGCTGGCTTTGCCCGCATGCCTCGCGTCTGATCTGACCCCGACCGAAATGCAGTGGCTGCGCGGCGCTTGGCCGGTCATTGCCTTCGCCAGGAGTGAGAACCTGCCGCTGGACATCGTCGTGCAGCCGCAGGCTAGCCCCGGCGCCGCGCCGCTGGCGTTGGCCTTCATTGATGGCCGTTGCAAGCTCGTGCTCTCGATGCGGGGCAACCCGGAAGCACAGGCCACTCTCGAACGCATCGAGCCCGACCTTCTCGATGCGACGCTCGAACTCATGACCGCGCATGAACTGGGCCATTGCCGGCGCTACCTCGATGGCGCCTGGTACGGACTGCCCGCCGGCTTCACCGCCACCGTGCCGGAAGGGCTCGGCCCCGACTTGCGCGTCGCCTACGTGAACATGAAGGCGGGCCGCCGCGAAGAGGGCTACGGCGATTTGGTCGGTCTTGCCTGGGCGCAGCAGCGCCACCCTCAGAGTTACGCCAGATTGCACAAGTGGCTGCTGACCGAACGGTCCCGCGACATGCTGCCCGGCAGCCACCACGACACGCTGGCATGGGTGCGCCTTGCCCGAGGCGGCGACACGCTGGCGGGCGCATCGATCTTCACTGCGGTCGCGCACCTCTGGGCGGCCGGGTTCGCCGTTGAAGAATAGGGTTCTGTCAGGTCCTGATGTCGCTCGACAAGGCCCGGCGTGCAGGCAGCGCGAGCCTCAGCTACCGACCGGGTTCGGCGCGCGCCAGGCGCGCTCGAACGGCAGCCGCCAGGCATGCGGCGCGACCAGTTGGTGAATCGACTTCGGCCCCCACGAGTTCGGCGGGTACAGGCGAACCGGCGGCGGCGCTTCGAGCAGTGGGGTCGACACTCCCCACAGCCGCTCGATGCCTTCGGCGGTGGTGAACAGCGTGCGGTCGCCACGCATCGCATCGAGAATGAGCCGCTCGTACGCTTCGAGCACGTCGCCGATCAGGCCGGTGTCGTGCATCGCGAACTGCAGGCTCAGCTTGTCGAGCCGCATGCCGGGACCGGGGCGTTTGCCGTAGAACGACAGGCTCATCTTCGATGCATCGGCCAGGTCAAACGTAAGGTGGTCGGGCCCTTGCGCGCCCACGCCAGATCCGGCCGGGAACATGCTCTTCGGCGGCTCGCGGAACGCGATCGAGATGATGCGTTGGCCCTCGGCCATTTTCTTGCCGGTGCGCAGGAAGAACGGCACGCCGGCCCAGCGCCAGTTGTCGATGAAGCACTTGAGCGCGATGAAGGTCTCGGTCTCCGACTGCGGGTCCACGCCCTCTTCGTCGAGGTAGCCGGTGTACTGGCCGCGCACCACGTTGGCCGGCAGGATGGGCAGCATGCTGCGGAACACCTTGTTCTTCTCTTCGCTGATGGGCGCCGGCTCGAGCGCCGTGGGCGGCTCCATGGCCATGAACGCGAGGATCTGGAACAGGTGCGTGACCACCATGTCCCGGTACGCGCCGGTCTGCTCGTAGAAGCCCGAGCGCTTGCCCAGGCCCAAGGTCTCGGGCACGTCGATCTGCACGTGGTCGATGAAGTTTCGGTTCCAGATCGGCTCGAACAGGCCGTTCGCGAAACGGAACGCGAGGATGTTCTGCGCCGGCTCCTTGCCCAGGAAGTGGTCGATGCGGAAGATCTGGTCCTCGGCGAACACGTCGTGCAGCTTCGTGTTCAGCGACACCGCACTGGCCAGGTCGGTGCCGAACGGCTTTTCCATCACGATGCGCGAGCGCTCCATCAGGCCGGCCTCGCCGAGCAGGCGCACCGCCGGCAGCGCCGCGCTCGGTGGCACGCTCAGGTAGTGCAGACGCCGGCTCTCGCCCGGCAGCGCCTGCTCGGCGCGGTCGACCGCGGCGCGCAGGGCGGCGGCACCGGCGCCGAGCGGCACGTAGTCGAGGCTGGCAGCGAAGGCCGCCCAGTCGGCGTCGGTGACCTGGCGCGCCGAGAACTCGTCGAGCGAGGCGCGCGCCGCGGCGCGAAAGGCTTCCACGTCGATGGCGTCGAGCGAGACGCCGATGATCCGGCAGCCCGGGATGAAGCCGACGCTCGCGAGGTGGAACAGGCCCGGCAGCAACTTGCGCCGCGCCAGGTCGCCGGTGGCGCCGAACAACACCACCACCTGCGGAAAGCGCGGGCCCACGCCTGGTGGAATCTTGGCCATCGGTCGGTCTTTTTGATGTGCCCGGGCTGTGTCGCAAAGGCCATGCCACTTTGTGGCGCGTTGCGCGGCGGGGGCAGCCTGGCGGCGTGGTGGGCGAGGGCGGACGCAGGTGTTGCACCCCGGCGTTATAGCCAGTGGTGCCGGCCGAAGCCAACGAGAACACGGTGTTGTCCTACCGCAATCGGCCAGGGCGAGGGCTATGTTGTGCTTCATCCACTCATTCACTCCCGCACCAAGGACACCGCCATGTCGATCCAGAAGCTGCACAAGCCCCACCGGCCCCCGCTGTCGCACACCGAGCCGGACGATCCGGAGCCCGGCATGCTGCCCATCGAGCCCGATCAGGGCCTCGTGCCCACGCACATTCCGGACGACCCGGAGCACGACCGCGTGATCGACCCCGAGGCTTGAGGCGGATCCACGCGTAGTCACTTCGGGGGATGGTGCTGCCGGCGCTGCTCGATAAGGTCGGGGCTGCGTCGCCGCAGTGGGTTCCCTGTCGGGCGCCGGGCGGCCGAACAGGAGCCGAACATGCTGGCGATCGAAGTGACGGGCTGGATCATGGTGCTGTATTCGTTCCTGCAACCGCAAGCGCAGCCACTCCGGGCCGACGCGCCGGTGGCACACGAACACGCTGCGCCGTTCGTTCGCCTGCAGCCATTCGACGAGCGCTTCTTCACGCCGAAGGCCGGCGAATAGGGCGGCAACGTCGGCCCTTTTCGGCGCACCTGGCGTTGCCTGCGCCAAGCATCATCGGCCCCATAACCGGAGCCCCGCCATGATGCGTTCCCTGTGGATTTCGAAGACCGGCATGGAGGCCCAGCAAACCCAGCTGGACGCCATCTCGCACAACCTCGCCAACGCCTCGACCAACGGGTACAAGCGTTCCCATGCGGTGTTCGAGGACCTGATGTACCAGAACCTGCGCCAGGCCGGCGCGAACAGCAGCGACCAGAGCACGCTGCCCACCGGCCTGCAACTCGGCCTCGGTGCGCGCGTGGTCGCGACCTCGCGCAGCTTCGGGCAGGGCAACCTGCAGCAGACCAGCAACAACCTCGACGTGGCCATCAGTGGCCAGGGGTTCTTCGAGGTGCAGATGCCCGACGGCACCACCGGCTACACCCGCGACGGCTCGTTCCAGGTGAACGCGCAGGGCGTGCTCGTGACCAACAACGGCCACCCGGTACAGCCTGGCATCACGATCCCGGCGAACACCACGAACATTGCCATCGGCAACGACGGCACGGTGAGCGTGACGCTGGCCGCACAGACCACGCCGCAAGTCGTGGGCAAGTTCGCCATCGCGAACTTCGTGAACCCGGCCGGGCTCGACCCGAAGGGCCAGAACATCTACGCCGAGACGGCCGCATCGGGCACGCCCAACGTGGGCACGGCGGGGCTGAACGGCCTGGGGCTTGTGCAGCAGGGTTTCGTCGAAACCTCGAACGTGAACGTGGTCGAAGAGCTGGTCGGCATGATCCAGACGCAGCGCGCCTACGAGCTGAACTCGAAAGCCATCAAGACCTCGGACGAGATGCTTGCGCGTCTCACGCAGCTGTGACGCAGCACCGCCACGCGGTCGCGGTCGCGGCCGCAGCACTTTGGCTGTGCGGCTGCGCCAGCATCAGCGACACGATGAACCCGCGTCCGCCGGTCGACGTGGCGCAGCCCACGCAGCTGCGCGCGCAGCCCATCGTGGTGCCGCCGATCAGCAACGGCGCGATCTTCCAGACCGGTCAGTACCGGCCGCTGTTCGAAGACCACCGCGCCCGGCTCGTCGGCGACACGCTCACGGTGCAGATCGTCGAGAAGGTGACGGCCACGCAGAAGAGCACCAGTTCCATCGACAAGAGCGGCGGCCTGGCGGCCGGCGTCACGGCCATACCGGGCCTGGCCGGCAACTCGTTCGTGGCGGGGCGCGCGAACATCGGTGCCACGTCGAGCAACACCTTTGCGGGCAAGGGCAGCACCGAGAACAGCAACGACTTCTCGGGCACGATCACGGCAACAGTGATCGAGGTGCTGCCCAACGGCCACCTGCTGGTCGCCGGCGAGAAGCAGATCGGCGTGAACCACAACGTCGATGTGCTGCGCTTTTCCGGGCAAGTGGACCCGCGAGCCATCCAGGCCGGCAACAGCGTCGCCTCGGCGCAGATCGCCAACGTGCGCATCGAGCAGCGCGGGCGCGGCGCCCAGGCCGACGCACAGGGAATAGGCTGGTTAGGGCGCTTCTTTTTGAACGTTCTGCCGGTTTAAGTTTCCCCAGAATGGGCCCATCAACGGATGGTCCCATGCCCAACCTCTTCCAATCCCTGCGCCGCAACGCCAACGCCAACGCCAACGCCAACGCCAACGCGACCGACCGGCTCATCCGGCGGCTCATCCTGCTGGCGGCCGTGCTCGCCAGCGCCGCGTTGTGGTGGCCCGCACCGGCCGGTGCCACGCGGCTCAAGGAAGTGGCCTCGGTGCAAGGTGTGCGCAACAACCAGCTGGTCGGCTACGGCCTCGTGGTCGGGCTCGACGGCACCGGCGACCAGACCACGTCCACCCCCTTCACCACGCAGAGCATCAACGCGCTGCTGCAGCAAATGGGTGTCACCGTGCCGGCCGGCACCAGCATGCAGCTGAAGAACGTGGCGGCGGTGATGGTCACCGCACAGCTGCCGCCGTTCGCGCAGCCGGGGCAGCAGATCGATGTGAACGTGTCGTCGCTCGGCAATGCCAAGTCGCTGCGTGGTGGCATGCTGATCGCCACGCCGCTCAAGGGCGCCGACGGGCAGATCTACGCGCTGGCGCAGGGCAGCCTGATCGTCGGCGGCGCGGGCGCGTCGGCAGCGGGCTCGAAGGTGCAGATCAACCACCTGAGCGCCGGCCGCGTGCCTGAAGGCGCGACGGTCGAGCGCGCCGTGCCCACGCCGCTGGCCGAGGGCGACACGCTGCAGCTCGACCTGAACTCGCACGACTACAACACCGCGCGCGAAGTGGCGAGAACCATCAACGCCCGCATGGGCGAAGGTCTGGCGCAGGCCATCGACGGCCGCGTGGTGCGGGTGCGCATGCCGGCCGGCGGCGATGCGCGCGTGACCTTCCTCGCCGACATCGAGAACCTGCCGATCGAACTGGCGGCACCCGCGGCGCGCATCGTCATCAACGCCCGCACCGGCTCGGTGGTGGTGAACCAGACGGTCACGCTCAACCCCTGCGCGGTGGCCCACGGCAACCTGTCGGTCACGATCAACTCGACGCCGGTGGTGAGCCAGCCCAACGCGCTGTCAAGTGGCGGCACGACCGTGTCGCGCGACAAGGCCGACATCACGATCACGCAAAGCCCCGGCTCGCTGATCCAGCTGCCCGCGAGCACCAAGCTGGCGGACGTGGTGAAGGCGCTCAACGCACTCGGCGCCACGCCGCAAGACCTGCTCGCCATCCTGCAGGCGATGAAGAGTGCGGGCGCGCTGAATGCCGAGATCGAGGTGATCTGAGCATGGCCTTCGACACTGGTTTCTCGCGGCTCGCGGCGCTTCGGCCGGCAGGCGCGGGCGTGCAAGCTGCCAGCGACAGCCTGCACGACCCGACCGCCGCGGGCCTGCGCAGCCGCGCGGCCAGCGACCCGAAGAGCGTCATCAAGGCTGCTGCGAAGCAGTTCGAGGCGATGTTCATGCAGCAGCTGATGAAGAGCATGCGCGAGTCCACGATGGCCAGCGGCATGCTCGACAACGCCGGCACGCAGATGGGCACCGAGATGCTCGACGCCCAGTTCGCGAACCAGATGACCGGCCTGCCCGGTGGCCTGGCCGACGTGATCGCGCGCCAGCTCGACCGGCAGATGAGCGGTGTGGCGGGCAATGGTGCTGCAGCGATATCGAGCGCAACGACGAGCGCACCATCCGGCGTCATCCCGGCGGCCGGCGCCGCCGGTGCACCCGCAAGCCGCACCGGCGGCGCACAAGCGACCCCGAACCAGGCCGAGTTCCTGCGCCAGCACGACGCTTCGGCGCGCGCTGCCGAAGCGCAGACCGGCATCCCGGCCGCCTTCATGGTGGCGCAGGCGGCGCACGAGTCGGGCTGGGGCAGGCGCGAGATCCGCAACACCGATGGTTCGACCTCGTTCAACGTGTTCGGCATCAAGGCCGGCGCGGGCTGGAAGGGCCGGGTCGCGCAAGTCACGACGACCGAAGTGGTCGATGGCCAGCCGCGCAAGGTGCTCGCGAACTTTCGCGCCTACCGCAGCTACGAAGAGTCGTTCTGCGACTACGCCCAGATGATGAAAGCCAACCCGCGCTACGCGACCGTGGCCAGCGCAGGCAACAGCGCCAGCGGCTTCGCGCAAGGCCTGCAACGCGCCGGCTACGCCACCGACCCGGCCTACGCCGACAAGCTCACGCGCGTCATCAACACCACGCTGCGCCTGCAGCGCGCGGTGGTGCGGCCTGCGGAGAATCTGGCATGACGGCGTTGATGGGCATCGGCAAGAGCGCGATGTTCGCGAGCTATGCCGCGCTGCAGACCACCGGCAACAACATCGCCAATGCCAACACCGTGGGCTACTCGCGCCAGAGCGTGCAGCTGGCCGATGCGAAGGGCCAGTTCTCGGGTGCCGGCTACTTCGGCAAGGGCGTGAACGTGATGACCGTGACGCGGGCCTACGACCAGCACCTCACCAACCATGCCGTGGCCACCAACTCGGTGGCGGCGAGCGACGCGGTGCGCGCCGAGAAGCTCGGCCAGCTCGAAGAGGTGTTCACGACCGGCACCTCGGGCATCGGCTACTCGGCCGGTGCGTTCGTGAACTCGTTCGTCGACCTGGCCAACGCGCCGGCCGATGGTTCGGCGCGCCAGGTGGTGCTGAGCCAGGCGCAAGAGTTGGCGGCGCGCTTTCGCTCGGCCGGCGAACAGGTGGCGAGCCTGCAGACGAGCGTGGCGCAGGACCTGAAGGCCAGCGTAGCCAGCGTCAATTCGATGGCCAAGCAGATCGGCGCGCTGAACCGCGAGGTCGCGGCACTGAACGGTTCCGGCCAGCCCGCGAACCAGCTGCTCGACGAGCGCGACCAGCTCGTCGCCGAGATCGCCAAGCTCATCAATGTGACGACGGTGAAGGAAGACAACGGCAGCATGGGCCTGTTCATCGGCGGTGGCCAGAACCTGGTGCTCGGCTCCGACGTGAGCACGCTCAAGGCCATCCCCGACGCGTTCGATCCGGCCCGGCTGCAGGTCGCGCTCGTCGAAGGCGCGAAAGAGCGCTTGATGCCTGAAGACGCCTTCGCCGGCGGCGCGATCAGCGGCCTGCTGCACTTCCAGAACACCGACCTGGTCGACGCGAAGAACCTGCTCGGGCAGATGGCTGCCGCGATCAGCGCCAAGGTCAACGGCCAGCAGGCCCTCGGCCTCGACCTGCGCCAGCCCGCCGGCAGCGGCGCGCCGATCTTCGCGGTGGGCGCGGCACGCGTGCTGGGCGCCAGCGCCAACGCCGGCACGGCGGCGCTCTCGATCACCGTGACGAACGGCTCGCAACTGCAGCCGAGCGACTACGAACTTCGCTTCGATGGCAGTGCGTACGCGCTCACGCGCCTGTCGGACAAGAGCACGGTGGCCGGCAGCCCTTTCACGGCGGCGCAGCTCGCTGCGGGCGTGTCGTTCGACGGCGTGTCGGTGCAGCTCACCGCAGGCACGGCGCGGGCCGCCGACCGCTTCCTGCTGCAACCCACTGCACTGGCCGCACAGGCCATGACAACGGTGCTCGCAGACCCGAAGGGCCTGGCCGCAGCATCGCCGTTCACCGGCAGCATGGGCGCCAGCAACACCGGCACGTCGAGCATCGCATCGCTCACGGCAGTCAGCCCGGTCTTCAACGGCAGCCTGACCGCAGCCATCACGTTCACGTCGAACACCGGCGACTACGCGTGGAGCCTCAGCAACGGCACGAGCGGTACGGCCACCTGGGCGGCGGGCACGCCGATCAGCCTGAACGGCTTCAAGCTGAATCTCGCCGGCGTGCCGCGCAGCGGTGACACGATCAGCGTGAAACCGACCGTTTCGGTGGCGGGCAACAACGGCAATGCGCTGGCGATGTCGCGGCTCGGCGACGTGCCGCTGGTCGGCGTCTCCAGCAGCTCGGCGGGCATGAGCATCACCGATGCGTATGCCGACGCGATCTCCAACATCGGCGTGCGTGTGCAAAGCGGCAAGGCGGCGGCCGGCATCTCGCAGGCGATTGCGGCCGACGCTGAATCCGCGCGCGCCAACAAGTCCGGCGTGAACCTCGACGAAGAGGCCGCGCGGCTGATCCAGTTCCAGCAAAGCTACCAGGCGGCAGCCAAGATCCTGCAGGTTGCGCAGTCGATCTTCGAGGCGATGCTGCAGGCCGGCGCGCGTTGACCTGCCCACACAAATGCCTCACTGAAGACCGACCATGCGCATCAGCACCGCCAACGCCTACAACCACTCGCTCGACTCGCTGATCGACCGCCAGTCGCGCCTGTCCGCCACACAGGAGCAGATGACAACCGGCAAGCGCGTGAACCACGCGAGCGACGACCCGGCTGCGATGGGCCGCGCCGAGCGCGCGCTGGCAGCCGAGGCGCGAAGCACCGCGAACCAGCGCGCGGTCGACGCGAGCAGCAACGCGATGCTGCTCACCGAGAGCGCGCTGGCCGACAGCGGCAGCCTGTTGCAGACCGCGCGCGAAGCGCTGGTGGCGGCCGGCAACGCGAGCTACAGCGACGCCGAAAGATCGGGCGTGGCCGATCAGCTGGCCTCACTGCGCGAACAGCTTTTCGCCGTGGCGAACCGCACCGATGGCGCGGGCAACTTTCTCTTCGGTGGCCAGGGTTCGAACCAGCCGCCGTTCATCGATGCCTCCGGCGGCGTGCAGTTCCAGGGCACCAGCGGTGTGGTGCAGGCGGCGTCCGGCGACGAAGCGCTGCCCCTCACGATGGACGGCGAGGGCACGTGGATGCGCGCGCGCACCGGCAATGGCGTGTTCGAGGCCACGGCGGTCACGAGCAACGGCACCGGCTGGATCGACCGGGGCACCGTGGTCAACCCGGCGGCGCTGACCGGCTCGACCTATCGCATCGACTTTCAGGTCGCGGGCACCACCACCACCTACTCGGTGCTGAAAGACGGGCTGCCCACCGCGCAGACCAACGTGGCCTATGCGGCCGGCCAGGCGATCCAGATCGACGGCATGTCCAGCACCGTGAGCGGTGCCCCGGCGAACGGTGACTCGTTCCAGCTCGCGCCGGCCACGCCGACGCTCAGCGTGTTCGACACGCTCGACAAGGCCATCAAGGACCTGCGCAACCCAACACGCACCGGCACCAGGGTGGCGCAGACGAATGCCGTGAACCTGAGCAACCTCGACCAGGTGCTGAACCAGGCGCTGGTCGGCCGCGCGCAGGTCGGTGCATTGATGAACCGCATCGACGGCGTCACCGAGCGGCTCGCGGCGCTGAAGCTCTCGTCCCAGACCGAGCGCTCGCACGCCGAGGACCTGGACATGGTGCAGGCGATATCGAGCTTTTCGAACCAGCAGACCGGCTACGATGCAGCTCTTAAGGCGTATTCGATGGTGCAGAAGCTGTCGCTGTTCAACTACGTGAGCCCGTCCTGACGCGACGCGCCACCCACTGTCTACCCACTGACGGAGCCAACGTTTGAGCGACGCCGCGATCCTCGGCCAGGTTGCCCTGGGCTACTCCCCTTTCATCGACCGCCAGCGCGTCGTCACTGCCACACGGCTCACGGTCGTTCCGTTGCGGCCCGATGCCGTGCTCGACGTCGGCCAGCTGCTCGCAGCCGTGGGCGAGGTCTGGCCCGAGAGCGGCGGGCGGGTCTCGCTTAACGTGGTCAGCGAAAGCCTGCTGCACGATCTGCTGCAGGCGCGCCCGGCTGCGAACCTGATGGTCGAGGTGCCCTCGTTCATGGCGGCCGACGAAGCCAACGTCGAGGCCTTGTGCGCCCTCAAGGCCCACGGCAGCACGCTGCTGCTCAAGGGCCGGCCGCTGAAGGAGTTGCCGCGCGCCGTGCTGCCGTGCTTCAAGTACTCGATCATCGAACTCGACGACGACCGGCGCGCCGGCCATGCGCCGATGCCGCCGAACGTGGTGCGGGACATGCCGTTCCTCCAATCGGGCGTGCGCAGCGTGCTCGACATGGAAGGCTGCTTCGAGCGCGGTGCCCATGCCGTGCTGGGCTGGCCGATCGACGATGCGGTGGTCACCACCGTGGCGCGCGGCGGCAAGGCCGTGGCCGCGCCGGGCGTGCAGACCGTGGTCGAGCTGATCCGCCAGGTCGACAAGGAAGAGTCGATCGAACGACTGGAGGCCACGCTCAAGCGCGACCCGCCGCTCGCCTTCAAGCTGCTGCGCTACATCAACTCGCCGGCGTTCGGTTTGCGGGTCGAGATCGGCTCGTTCCGGCACGCCATCATGATGCTCGGTTACAAGCGCCTGAAGCGCTGGCTGGCGCTGTTGCTGGCCACCGCCAGCAAGGACGTGAACCTGAAGCCCGTGATGTTCGCGGCCGTGCGCCGCGGCCTGTTGATGGAAGAACTGGCGCGCGGCAGTGCCGACGAAGAGATGCGCAACGAGGTCTTCATCTGCGGCGTGTTCTCGCTGCTGGACCGCATGTTCCAGCAGCCGTTCGACGACCTGCTGGCCACGATCCCGGTGCCCGAGCGGGTGCGCCAGGCGCTCATCGACAAGAGCGGCCCCTACCAGCCCTACATGGACGTGGTGCTCGCGGCCGAAAGCGAGTCGCTGTTCGACTTCCGCGACGCGGCTGAGCGCCTGATGATGGGTGTGGCCGAGATCAACCGCGCCCAGTTGCGCGCGCTCATGACGGCCAGCGAGCTGGAGTGAACGCCACAATCGAGCCCGCGTGGCGCGCCGGCGGCTGGCGCGAGTTTCTCGATCTGCTGACCGATGCCGTGCTGGTGTTCGATGCGCACAGTCGCGTCGCCTTCGTCAACACTGCCGCCTTGCGTCTGCTGCCGGCCGTGGCGGGGCTGCCGCTCGACCAACTGGCGCCGACGCTCGGCGTCGCTGCGGTGCAGTGGCTTGCAGTCGTGTGCGCAGGCGGTGCAGGGCGCCCCGGCGATGGTGCCGCGCCACTCGCGCGGCTGAACGATGGGCGCATGGCCGAGATCGCATGGCGCCCAGTCGATGGCGGGCATTCGGCACTGCGCCTCACGCTCACCGCAGCGCCCGCGCCGCGGGTCGGTCTGGAGGGCAGCTTGCCGAGCGGTGCCCCGGCCTGGCCGGCGGTTCTGGGTGCCGAAGGCCTGCGCGAGACGTTGCGAGTGTTCTGGGAGTCGCCGTTCCCGGCGCTGCTGCAGGACGAGCGCTTCCGCATCGTCGACGCGAACGACGCCTTCGTGGCGTTCACCGGCCGCCCGCGCGCGAGCCTCGTCGGGCGCGACCCGATGGCGCTCTTTCCGCCTGCGCAGCACGCCCGGATGCTGGCGCGGCGCGAACGTTTGCGGGCCAGCGGCGGCCACAGCCCCGAGCCGGTACTGGCCGAAGGCCGCATGCTCGACGCGGAAGGCCGCGAGCTGCGCTTTCGCATGTCGCGGCGCACCCTGATCGGGCCCGGCGGCGAGTTGCGCTACCTCGCCGTGCTGCAGGACTCGACCGCCGAGCACGTGGCGCGCGAACGCGCGGAGCGCTCGCTGCGGGAGATCGACGACTGGTTCGGGCTCAGCCCGGTCGGCATGGTGCTGTTCGACGCCGCCGGCCTGTTGCTGCGCACGAACCACGCTTTCGATGCGCTCGTCGGCACGGTGCCGGCGTCGCTGGCCGATGCGCCGCAGCCGTTGCGTGATCTGCTGGGCTGGGGTGAGACGGGCGCCGATGACGGTGACCCTGCCGCAACCGAGCCATCCATGGCTGCCACACCGTTGCAGCGGCAGGGCGTGCTCAGCACCCCACAGCGCGGTGCGCGCATGCTGCGCGCAACCCTTCGCCGCTACGCCACGGCGAGTGGCCAGCAGCGCTGCATGGCGGTGCTCGAAGACCGAAGCGCCGACGAAGAGCGCGAACTGGCGCAGTTGCAGATCGGTGCGCTGATCGACACCGCCGGCCTGGCGCTCGCGACCTACCAGGCTGGCTCGGGCTGGGTGCGCCAGCGCGGCGCGGGTGGGTTGGCAGGTGCGTCGTCAGATGCTTCGGCGGATACACCGGCAAGTGAGCCGGCGCTGCACGCGATCAGCCGCGACATCGTCGAGCCGGCGTCGCTGCCCGAGTTCGAGAAGGTGCAGCATGCGGTGCGTCACGCGCAGCGCACCGAGGCCCGTTATGCGGTGAACCATCCCGGGCTCGGCCAGCGTTGGCTGCTCACGCGGGTCGAGCCGGCACTGCTGGCCTCGGGCGCGAGTGCCACCACGGTCGTTACGCTCGACATCACCCAGCAGCACCTGAACCAGCAGCGCAGCGAACAGCTGTTGCACGAGCTCAGCATGATCCTGGACAGCACGAGCGCCGGCATCGCCTTCCTGCGCGGCCCGCTGCTGGTGCGCTGCAACCGCCGGTTTGAGGCGATGCTGGGCTTGCCGGCCGAGCTGGCAGCGGGCACGAACGTGGCATCCCTGTTCATGAACAACCGCATGGCCGAACGGCTCGGCGCCGACGCGCTGGAGGCGCTGACCGAGGGCGTGATCTACGAAACCGAGTTCGAGTGGGCCGATGATGCGGGCCTGGACACCGCCGCTGCGCCGCGCTGGTACGCGCTGTCGGTGCGGCGCGCGGGGCCGGCCTCGGGGGCGATGGAGTTGACGGCGGTGCTTTCGGACGTGACGCGCCTGAAGGCGCAGGCCGGCGAGCTGGAGGCACTGGCGCGCGACCGCGAGCTGATGTTCAGCCTGTCGGGTGTCGGCATCGCGTTCCTGCGCAGCGGGCGCATCGAGCGCGCCAACCAGGCGTTGGCCCACCTGGCAGGCTGCGGCGTGCCGGACATGGTGGGCATGCCACTCGCCGCGCTGTTCCCGGAAGGTGAATTCGAAACACGTTGGGCGCAGACCGAGCGTGCCCTGCTCGCCCATGGCCGCTGGACCGGCGAGCGGCCGCTCCGCCTGCGCGATGGCCGCGCGCTGTGGGTGCAGGTCAGCAAGCAGCTCGTGACGCGCGGCAACCTGGCCGGTGGCGTCATCGCGTCGTACGTGAACGTGGACGCGCGCCACCGCGCCGAGCGTGCCGTGGCGTTGCAAGCGGAGCGCACCCGCGCGATCCTCGACTCGGTGCTGGTGGGCATCGTCACGGTCGGCCCGCAAGGCATCGAGTGGATGAACCGCTCGGCGCGGCGCATGTTCGGCGGCGACCTCGCCGACTTCGTCACGCTGCCCATTGCCACCGTGGCCACGCCCGAGCCCGGCCACCCGTTCCGCCGCACCGAGTACCTGACCGAGCTGGTCGAGGGGCAGGCCGAAACTTTCGAGTGCCGCGTGCAGGCACGCGACGGACGCGAGTTCTGGGTCGTCGGCAACGTGGTGTCGACGGCCCGCGAATCAACCGGCCGGCAGCTCACCTATGCGCTGCTCGACATCGAGCGCCGGCGCCAGGCCGAGGCGCGCACGACACAGGCGCAGGCCTCGCTGCAGCGCATCATCGAAGCCGCGCCGCTGGCGATTTCGCTGCGCGACGCGCACACGCTGAAGATCCTGCAGGTCAACACGGTGGCCGCGAACGCGAACGGCACCACGCCGGCCGCGCTGGTCGGGTTGACACCCGAAGACATGTTCGAACCCGCGCTCGCCGCCGAACGGCGCGACCACATGGAGCGCGCGCTCGCCGCCACGGATGTGAGCGTGCACGAATACACCCACCGCATCGATGGCGAGGACCGCGTCTTCGACGTCCGGTACCTGCCGCTGGCCTCGGTGGCCGGCCAGGCGCCCGACCAGTTGCTGCTGGTCGCGACCGACGTGACCGAGCAACGCGCGGCGCAGCAGGCCCGGCTGGAGGCGGCCATCGAGCAGCGCGACATGCTGGTCAAGGAAGTGCACCACCGCATCAAGAACAACCTGCAGGGCGTGGCCGGCCTGCTGGAGCAGATCGCCCAACGCAAACCCGAGGTGGCAGGTGCGATTGCCGAAGTGGTGGGGCAGGTGCACGCCATCGCCCACGTGTACGGGCTGCAGGTGGGCGAGAGCGGCCCGCTGCCAGTGGCCAGTGTGGTCAAGGCCATCGCCGCCTCGGTGCAGCGCACGTTCGGCCGGGCGATCCAGATCGTGCTGGAGGCAGAGCCTGGCGGGCCGGACCCGCAGGCCTGGCTGCTGCCCGAGTCCGAATCGATCCCGATTGCGCTGACGCTCAACGAACTGCTGACGAACGCAGTCAAGCACAGCAAGCACGAACTGACGGCGGAGCTGTCGTGCCGCCTGGTCAGCAGCGACACCGGCGTGGTGGTGAGCATCACGAATGCCGGTGCGTTGCCGCCCGGGTTCAGCGTGGCGCGCATCCGTGGCGGCATGTCGGGTCTGGGCCTGGTGCGGGCGCTGCTGCCGCGGCGCAATGCCAGCCTTCGGGTCGAGCAGCACGGGACCCTGGTGGTCACGACCGTGGCCCTGCAGGCGCCGGCCGTGGTGCGCAGCACGTCGGATTGAAGGTTCGCGGCAGGGCGCGTGATATTCCCCACGCGAGCGACGCGCTCGCAGCCCGCCAAGGGATCGCCCGGTGGCCGCCGGCGGCCGGTTTCACCCAGAATCACGCCTCGCCCCGGAACACGCCGTCAAGCGAACAAGGGACACCGGGAACCATGACATGACACAGAACGCGATGGGCACGATCCTGGTCGTGGACGATGACAGGCTGGTGCTGGCAACGCTGTCCCACGGTCTGTCGCAGGCAGGCTACGACGTGATCGATGCCGACAACGGCGACGACGCTATTCTGCTCGCACGCGAACACTGGCCCGACCTCGCGCTGCTCGACATCCGCATGCAGGGCAAGAGCGGCTTCGATGTGGCGGCTTACCTGCGCGAGTACTGCCGCATGCCATTCATGTTTCTGTCGGCCTTCTCCGACGACAAGACCGCCGCACAGGTGAAGGCACTCGGCGCGGTGGCCTACCTCGTGAAGCCGCTCGACATCGGGCAGATATTGCCGGTCGTCGCGACCGCCATGATCGCGGCGCGGCGCGGCGTGGCGCGCACCGAGGCAAGCCGACCCGCGCCGACCGGGTTTGCCGAGACCGTGCTCGACGTGCAGCTCGAAGAAGACCGCCCGGTCGGCACCACGCCCGAGGTGCTGATGGCGGTCGGTGTGCTGATGCATCGGTTTTCGTTGCGGCGCGCGGCCGCACTGCAGCGACTGCAACGCCTGGCGCAAGACGACGGGCGCACGCTCGCCGAACAGGCGCAGCGCGTGCTTGACGCCGTGGAGTCACTGGCCGGTTCTTGAGCGGCTTCCCGAGCCGACCGGCCGGCTGGCGGGTCAGCCCGGCGACCCGGGTGCGCTGCCTTGCGGCAGCGTGAATTCGAAGCGCGCACCGCGCATCACTTCGGCCTCGCCCCAGATATCGCCGCCGTGCCTGCGCACGATGCGCCGGACCGAGGCCAGGCCCACGCCGGTGCCCGGGAAGTCGTTCGCGCTGTGCAGGCGCTGAAACACGCCGAACAGGCGGTCGGCGAAACGCATGTCGAAGCCGGCGCCGTTGTCGCGCACGGAGAAGGCGTCGGCGACGCTGGCGCTGCGCTCGAACCAGATCTGAGACTGCGCCGACTTCGCGGTGTACTTCCAGGCGTTGCCCAGCAGGTTTTCGACGACCAGGCGCAGCAGCGTCGGGTCGCCCTGCACCTGCATGCCCGGCTCGATGGTGATGCCGACCTGCCGTTCGGGCCACTGGCGGCGCAGGTCGTCTGCGACGTAGCCGGCCAGTTGCGACAGGTTCACCGGTTGACGCGCCAGCGGCTGTGATGACAGCTTCGACAGCGCGAGCAGCGCGTCGATCATGTTGTTCATGCGCGCGGCCGCGCCCAGCACGCGGTCGAGGTGGTCGTTGCCGACACGGTCGAGCAGGCGGCCGTAATCTTCCTTGACGATCTTGGTGAAGCCCTCGACCACGCGGATCGGTGCCCGCAGGTCATGCGACACCGTGAAGCTGAACGACTCCTGCTCGGCCGCCGCCACCGCTGCGGCAGACGTCGTTCCAGAAGCGGACGTCGCCCGGGCTGGTGCAGGCGGGTGCGTGGCGCCCGGCGCCGTGTTGCGGGCGAGCACGGGCGCGACGGTGATTGCTGCGCTGTCGAGCCGCTGCCACGTGCCCTGGTAGCCCGCGAACAGGCCCTGCGCATCGGTCCGGGCACGCGCCCGCAGGCGCCCGCGCCGTGGCGTGCCATCGGCGCTCGGGCGCTCCACGTCGATGTCGTCGAGCGGCGCGGCGTGGTCGAGCTGGGCGCGCAGCGCGGCCTCGGAGGCTGGCTTGAAAACCTGCCACAGCGTGGCGGCCGCCGGTGCGGCGGCCCAGTCGGCCGGGGCAGCACCGCGCGGCGGGCGCCACTGCACCAGACGGTGCTGCGAATCGGTTTGCCATTGCCACACATCCAGCAACTCGTCGATGCAGCGCAGCCGCTCTCGTGCCTCGCGCAACTCGCCGGCCATGCGCTGCATCGCGCCGGCATGACGCAGCGCGAGAGCCGCAGCGCCCAGCAGCACCAGCAGAGCGAATGCCAGCACGGCCACGCCCCAACCCTCGATGCTCGGCGCTTCGCTGCCGCGCGCCGTGGCGCCGGGAAGCCACCACAGCCACGCAACCAGCGCCACAGCAAGAACGGCCGCGCCGGTCATGACCACGCGCTCCCACGGTGGGGGCGCGTCAGAGGCCACGGCGCTGCTGCGATTCATCGGGACGATTGTAGGGAGCGGTGCAACTCAAGCCGCCCGTCCGATGGCGTGAACATGGCATGGAAACCGGTTCAAGTTCGCAAATGAGCGGCCGAAACAACGGGCATGCTTGCCACCATCGACTGCACCCCAGGGCGGGGTCGGCCTCTTCTCGCATGGGCAGCGTCCTGTGCGAGACAATGCGGACAAGCTTGCGGCGCGATATCGGCCCGGCCTGGTTTCGAGGACGAACTTGAACGACCAACGCGACAGAACCTGTGCATGACATGGTGAATGCTTCACCCAATTCCGCCCTTCCCGCCTACTCTCCCGCAGCGGTGCTGGACCCGGTCGCGTTGGCTCGGCTCGAAGAGCTCGATCCCACGCGGGCGAACGACCTGCTCGGGCGTGTGCTCAAGGCGTTTCAATCATCCGCCGCACGCCTGATGCCACAACTCGAAACCGCCCGGCATGCCGGTGATCACGCCACGGTGCGCCTAGTGGCCCACACGCTCAAGTCGTCGTCGGCGAGCATCGGCGCACTGGCCTTGTCGGCCGAGTGCGCGCGGGTCGAAACGCTGATCAGGCAGGACACGATCGACGGGCTGCCCGCCGCCATCGACGCCATGGCCGCTGCCATGAACGACGCGTTGCGGGCCATCGCCGACGTGCTGGGGCGGCGCACATGCTGAGTACCGGCATCTCGGTGGACGACGATCTGCCGGGTCGGCCGAAGGTGCTGCTCGTCGATGACGACGAGGTCAACCTGCTGCTCACGTCGATCGCGCTGCGCGAGCGCGGTTTCTCGATCACCGAGGCGACCAGCGGCGAACACGCCATCGAGGCGCTGACCCATTGGCTGCCCGACGTGGTGGTGCTCGACGCCTTGATGCCCGGGCTCGATGGCTTTCAGACCTGCCGTGAACTGCGCGTGCTGCCGGGCTTCGAGTCACTGCCGGTGCTGATGCTCACCGGCCTGGACGACGACGCGTCGATCACCCGAGCCTACGAGGCGGGCGCGACCGACTTCTTCGTCAAATCCACGCAGTGGAGCCTGCTGGCGGGGCGCTTGCGCTACCTGTTGCGTGCGGCTCGGGTGCGGGCCGAACTGGAGCGCAGCAAGTCGCGCCTGGCGCGCGCGCAAGACCTGGCGCGCATGGGTAGCTTCGACTGGTGGCGCGGCCGCGGCGGGCCGGTGTTCTCGGCCGAAGGCCTGCGGGTGTTCGGCAAGGGGCCGCAAGATCGGCTCGAATTCCGCCCCCTGCTGCGCATGCTGTCGGCCGACGACCGCACGGGCTTGCTGTCGGTGCTGCATGAGGTGATGAAGCACTGCACAGTGCTTGCGACCGACATCCCTGCCACGCTGAGCAACGGCAGCCAGCGCATCGTGCACGTCGAGGCCGAGCCCGAGTTCAACGAGCACGGCAACCTGGTCGGCTACAGCGGCATCGTGCAGGACGTGACCGACCGCCGCCTCGCCGAAGACAAGATCCGCCACCTCGCCAACTTCGACGTGCTGACCGGCCTGCCGAACCGCCGCCAGTTGATCTGGCGCGCCGAGCGTGCGCTCGAGAACGGCCGCCGCCTGAACCACCAGGTGGCGCTGCTGCTGATCGACCTGGACCGCTTCAAGGTCATCAACGACACGCTCGGCCACGGCGCCGGCGACGAGTTGCTGATGGAAGTGGCGCGGCGCCTGCGCTCGTGCGTGCGCCATTCCGACCAGGTGCCCGACACCTCGGTCGAATCTCTCGGCTCGCGCTCGCACCGCTCGCTCGAAGCGGTGGGGCGGCTGGGCGGCGACGAGTTCGTGGCGCTGCTGCCCGAGGTGGCCGATGAACACGACGCCGAGCGCGTGGCCGGCCGCATTCTCGACCTGATGCGCCAGCCCATCTTCGTCGGCGGGCAAGAGTGCTTCGTGACCGCCAGCGTGGGCATCGCGCTGTACCCGCGCGACGGCACCACCGTGGCCGACCTGATGCGCAACTCCGACGTCGCCATGTACTCGGTCAAGTCGGCCGGGCGCAATTCGGCCTCGCTGTACCGCCCCACGCTCGCCGGCAAGGGCCGCGAGAAGCTGGAGCTGGAAAGTGCGCTGCACAAGGCCATCGAGCGCGACGAACTGGTGTTGCACTACCAGCCCAAGATCGACGTTCGCGGCGCCCGCATGGTGGGTGCCGAAGCGCTGATGCGCTGGCGCCGCAACGGCGTGCTGGTGCCGCCTGGCGACTTCATCCCGCTGGCCGAGGAGACCGGCCTGATCGTGCCACTCAGCGAGTGGGCCATCCGCGAGGCCGCGCGCCAGGCCCGCATCTGGCAAGACAACTTCGGTTTCGCAGATTCGATTGCCGTGAACCTGCCGAACCGCATGTTCGAGCGCACCGACCTGGTCGAGTACATCCACGAAGCCGTCACCACCTACGGCGTGCCGCACCATGCCATCGAGCTCGAGATCACCGAGACGGGGCTGATGAAGGACCTGCAGAACGTGATCCCGTCGCTGCACCGGCTGAACGAGATCGGCGTCGAGATCTCGATCGACGACTTCGGCACCGGCTATTCGTCGCTCGCCTACCTCACCACGCTGCCAATCAGCGAGCTCAAGATCGACCGCAGCTTCGTGCGCGACCTGGGCATGACACCGCAAAGTTCGGCCGTCGTCACCGCCATCATCGCGTTGGCGCGTTCGCTTGGGCTACGCGTGGTGGCCGAGGGCGTGGAGAACCTGCGCCAGATGGAGGTACTGCACCGGCTGGGTTGCGGTGTCATGCAGGGTTTCCTCTTCAGCAAGCCGCAACCGCCGGACGACATCGAGACCTGGCTGCAGCAGACCGTTCTGCCGCGCAAGGCGCCGTGGATCACCAAGGCGGACGACGGCGAGCGGGCCGACGCGCTGCGCCTGGCCCAGGCGTCGGTGCCGCGCGACCCGCGCGCCCGGCCGCGGCGCTGACTTCCTGCAGTCCCACCGCAGTCCGAATCCAGCCCGACCGCAGCGCATGCCCAGTGACGCCACGAGCCCCGACCCGCTGGCGGATGCCGCTGTCGGCGGCGCAGCCATTGCCACGCTGATCGAGCGCATCGTGCGCGGCATCGAGCGCGGTGGCCGGGGCTGGACCACGGCGCGCAAGAAGGAGAGCCTGCAACGCGTGCTCGACAGCAGCCGCAGCGATGCGCAGCGCCTGCAACAGCGGCTGTCGCAACTGGTCGCGAGCTGGGACGGCGACCTGGCCGATGCGCCCGTCGTGACCGAGGCGGCGGCGCCTGCCGATGCATTGCCTGAGGGCGCTGCAACCGCCTCAGCGGTCACGTCGAGCGCCACGGCGGTGCAGCCGGTGCAGATGCTGGACAGCGCTGGCTGGCAGCACGGGCTGGCCGCGCTGGGCGTGACCGTCGAACTGGCCTTGCCCACGCCGAACGGCCAGGCCGACGAACTGGCCACGGCGCTGGCGGCGCTGCGCATGCGCATCAAAGGCGAAGGCGCCAGCCGGCCGTTGATGGATGAACTCGACGCCCTGTGCCAGAGCGCGCGCCATGTGCTGCAACACCGCCACCATCTGCACGATCAGCTGACCCTGCTGTGCACCGAGCTCACCGCCAGCTTGACGGACCTGAGCGAAGACGACAGCTGGGCCCGCGGCCAGTGCAAGGCCATGCAGGTGCGCATCGACGAAGGCTTGAACGCGCGTGGCGTGCGCGCAGTCAGCGAACTGCTGCGTGACACCCGCGAGCGCCAGGGCGTGCTGCGCGCAGAGCGAACGCAGGCCCGCGATGCGCTCAAGGGCCTGATCCACCGCATGCTCAACGAGCTCGACGTGCTGGGCACGCAGACCGGGCAGTTCCACGACAGCGTGGGTCGGTACGCCCAGGTGATTGCGCACGCCGACTCGCTTGAAGGCCTGGCCGGCGCGGTGCGCGAGATGGTGGAAGAAAGCCGCAGCGTTCAAACGCTCGTGCAGCAGACCCAGGCGCGCCTGCAGCATGAACACCACCATGCCAGCGCTTTGACGCAGCGCGTGAGCGAACTCGAAGCCGAGATGCGCCGCCTGTCCGACGAAGTGTCGACCGACCAGCTCACGCAGATCGCCAACCGCCGCGGCCTGCTGCAGGCCTTCGAGGCCGAGCGCGCGCGCCTTGCGCGCAGCGGCAGCCCGCTCTGCGTGGGCCTGCTCGACATCGACAACTTCAAGCGCCTGAACGACGAACTGGGCCATGCCGCCGGTGACACCGCGCTCAAGGCGCTGGCGGCGGTGGTGAGCAAGACCTTGCGGCCCACCGACCTGGTTGCGCGCTACGGTGGCGAGGAGTTCGTGGTGCTGCTGCCCGACACGCCGCTGGTCGAGGCGCAGCAGATCCTGACGCGGCTGCAGCGCTCGCTCAGTGGCGGGCTGTTCATGCACGAACAGAAGAACGTGCTCGTGACGTTCTCGGCCGGCGTCACACCTTACCGGGCCGACGAGCCGATCGAGGCCGCGCTGGAGCGCGCCGATCAAGGCCTTTACGAGGCCAAGCGCACCGGCAAGAACCGCACCTGCACCGCCTGACCCGCCCGCGCGGAACGACGCTGCCGGTGCCCCGGCCTGTCAGCAGTCCTTGAGCTTGTCGGCGACCCCGGTGGCTCCGCTGCTCTGGGCCAGCACGGCGATCACGGCCTCGCGGTCGGTCAGGCGGTCCTTGCGGGCCAGGCTGCCGGCCTGGGTGGCCTGGGCTTCAAGTGCATCGCGGCTCGACATGCCGCTGCAAGCCAGCAGGTAAACCACGCGCCGCGAACTGCCCAGCGTGGCGCCCGTTTGCGACGCGATGCGCGGCCCCATCGCCAGCAGGTCTTCGTGGCTCATGCCGACCTTGGGTGCCACGTCGACGAGTTGCTTCGACCCGGTGCGGCCGATGAAGAACACCACGACGAAGGCCACCGCCAAGCCGACGCCCGCCACCGTGCCGATGTGCTTGACCATGTTCATGCGCGCCATTCCCCTGGAGGTTGCGGCAGCGGGCTGCTGCCGCTGCGATGGCACATGCTACAAGTTTGCGCTGCGCTGCAACATCCCGAACAGCACATTGGTGCAAATCCCCACAGCGAGGGGCCGAAGCGGCCGCGAGCGGCCGTGCGGTACGCTGCGGCGGCCCACCCCCTTGATTCTTGGAGAGCCCCACGCCATGCCCCAGATCCTGCTGCTCAACGGCCCCAACCTCAACCTGCTCGGCACGCGCGAGCCGCAGACCTATGGGCACACTACGCTCGCCGATGTGGAGGCTGCGGCGGCGGCGCAATGCCGGGTGCGCGGTGTGGCGGTGGCCTGCTTCCAGAGCAACCACGAAGGCGCGCTGATCGACCGCATCCACGCGGCGCGGCTCGACGGTACGGGCCACATCGTCATCAACCCGGGCGGCCTCACGCACACCAGCGTCCCGCTGCGCGACGCGCTGGCCGGTGTGGCGATTCCGTTCTTCGAGGTGCACGTGTCGAACGTGCACAAGCGCGAATCGTTTCGCCACCACTCGTTCCTGTCCGAGATCGCTTCGGGCGTCATCGTCGGCTTCGGCGTGGCCGGCTACACGATGGCGCTGGCCGCTGCGCTCGACCTGCTGGCAGCAGTCTGACGATAGGCGCTGCGCCGCACGGTCCGGCACGAAAACAACTGTAAAGCCGGGGCGACCCGGTCATCCGCCGGCGCGTGGCACGGGTTAAGCCGCATGTCGCGGGCGGTTTGCTCGCGCGGATTGTCGTTGGAGCCCATCATGTCCTTGACTCGATTCCGGCTTGTGCCGATTGCTGCGTGCGTGCTGGCGCTGTCCGCTTGTGTGGTGGCGCCGTACCCACGCCAGGTGGCTTACGGCGGCGCATCGCCCGACGGCGACGTGATCGTCGACATGGCACCGCCCGCGTCGTACGTGGAAGTGGTGCCGGTGTTGCCCTATGCCGGCGCACTGTGGATCGGCGGGTATTGGGGCTGGCAAGGCAACCGCCACGCCTGGGTGCCTGGCCGCTGGGAGCGCCCGCGTGCCGGCTACGCGTACCGCCCGCACGCCTGGGTGCAGATCGGCAGCCGCTGGCACTTGCGCGGCGGCGGCTGGGTGCGGGGCTGACGCAAAGAAGTCCCGCCTCGGTGGGGCGACATAAAAACGCCGCCTCGGTGGGGCGACATAAAAAAACCCCGCATCGGCGGGGCGACATAAAAAAACCCCGCATTGGCGGGGCGACATAAAAAAACCCCGCATCGGCGGGGTTGTGAGGTGTACCCCGCCGACGCGGGGTATGGAAGCGCGAAGCGCAGTTGTTCAGTTCGCCTGGGCCTTGCGGCGGCGTGCGACGAAGGCCATCGAGGCCAGGCCAGCGAGCATCAGCGCGTAGGTTTCGGGTTCCGGCACGGCGGTGACTTCCATCACGCCGTACTTCGCACCGTCGTAGCCCGAACCGCTGCCGGGCAGGTCGTTCCACGTGCCGTTGCTGTACATGTGGACGACGTTCTCGTTGCCACCGTAGTTGTTGGGTTCACCACCGGCCCAGTTGCGGAAGGTGCTGGCCGACCCGTCGGTCCATGCGAAATCGGCGAGGTTGTTGCCGGTCCCCACGCGCTCCAGCCCGAGCCAGATCGAGCCGACAGAGCGGAACGTGTCCAGGATGAAGGTGTTCTCGGCGGCGTCGTCGATCGACACCAGGTGGCCGCCCTGGCTGATGGCATAAGCCTCGCTCGGAGCCCAGTCGTCGGTGGTCAGCAACGTGTAGTCGTGGCCGTTGAAGCTGATCGTCGGGCCGGTGGCGGTGGCAGCTTGGGCTGCTGCGCCGAAGACGGCGAGGGCGGCGAATGCGAGGGTGCGGAGTTTCATCGGAGTCCTTGAAATCGTTGATGTGTTGACTGCGTCGGTGTTCGCCGTATCGGCGTCACCCAACAACTGCAGTGTTCCTCGCCGTCGCCCCGTGCAGCACCCCCGACCTCGGGGAGCGGCCCACACCGGCGCGTGACACAGTGCGCATTCCTCGCGCATTCGCACGTCGGCACGCCGCGAACGGGGGCGGAATGCCCGCCGCGCGGCTTCAGGCGTACGCCGGCGCCAGGCCGCGGCGCCACCGGCTGCTCAATGCGTCGACCAGTACCACCAGCACGCACATCGCACCCAGCACCGTGGAGGCCTGGGCCTGCTGGAATAGCGACAGGTGGAAGTACAGCATCTGGCCCAGGCCGCCGGCGCCGACGAAGCCGAGCACCGCCGCCATGCGGATGTTCATCTCCCAGCGGTACAGCGTGTAGGCGAGCCACTGCGGCATGACCAGCGGCAGGCTGCCGTAGACGAACGCCGCGATGGCGCCGCTGCCGGCGTCATGCAGGGCGCGTTCGGGTTCGCGCGGTGCGTTCTCCAGCGCCTCGGCGAACAGCCGCCCGAACACGCCGCTGGTGTGCAATGCCAGCGCCAGCACGCCGGCAAACGGCCCCAGGCCAGCGGCCAGCACCATCAACGCCGCCCACACCAGTTCGGGCACGCTGCGCAGCAGGTTGAGCACGAGCCGCGCGCCCTGGCGTGCTGCGGTGCCCAGGCGCCCGGCGGCGGGCAATGCCAGCGCCGCACCGGCCACCACCGCGAGCAGCGTGCCCAGCGCCGAGACGGCGAGTGTCTGCAGCGCGGCCCAGGCGGTCTTGGCGAGGAACGCGCCGGACATGTCGGGCGGGAAGAACTCCTTGATGAACTTCAACATGAGCCGCAGCGAATCACCTGCCACGAGCGCGCGGTAGTCGATGCCGAGGTAGGCGAAGCTCGCGACGACCGCCACGACAATCAACGCCATCGCGGCCATGCACGTCAGGCACGGCCCGGCGGCCTGGGCGCGGTCGGTGGCGCTGACGTGCGCTTCAATCATGCAAGCAGCTTTCGCAAGCCCGCACTCAGCGCGTCGGCCAGCAGCACCAGCGCCAGGAACATCAGCAGGATGCTACTGGCTTCGCCGCCGTTGAGCATCTTCATCGACTGGTCCATCAACTGGCCCAGCCCACCGGCACCGACGAAGCCCATCACCACCGACGCGCGCACCGCGCACTCCCAGCGGTACACGGTGTACGACGCGAGCTCTTGCGCCGCGGCGGGCAGCAGGCCGTAGCACAGGGCAGCGATGCGGCCGCTGCCGGCTTCGAGCAGGGCACGGGCCGGCCGCGTGTCGCTCGACTCCAGGATCTCGGCATACACCTTGCCCAGCATGCCGCCGTAGGTGATGGCCAACGCCAGCACACCGGCAGCGGGCCCCAGGCCGAGTGCACGCACCAGCACCAGCGCCCACACCACTTCGGGGATGGCGCGCAGCAGCGTCAGCAACGCCCGCACCGCAGCGCGCGCCGCAAGGCTGCGCCAGCGCCCGGGGCCCGGGCCGATGCGCGATACCGACAGCGACTGCGTCATCACGAACGCCAGCGGCAGCGCCAGCACGAAGGCGAGCGCGATGCCCGCCGTGGCCATCGCGAGCGTCTCCAGCGTGGCCTTCAGCAACAGGCCGAGGAACTCGGCGTTCGTGGCCGGCGGCAGGAAGCCGGCCAGGAAGTTGCCCATGACCTTGAGGTTCGCGCCGTCGAACAGCAGCCAGGGCCTGAACTCGGCCAGCTGCGCCAGCGGCCACAGCACCACCAGCGCGAGCAGCAGCGCGCCGAGCCGCGCCTTGGCCTGCGGGTCGTGCTGCGCCTCGTCGAGCAGCGCGGGCCGCAGGGCAGCGCTCATCGGCAGCCCGGGCGCACCAGCGGCACGACGTTGAGCCCCGAGCCGGGCGCCGGCAGGCCCGGCAGCGCCACGCCATCATGGCCCTGGGTCGGCAACACGCTGCCCTCGGTTGCGTACAGCTCATGCAGCATGGCTCGGGTGACCTCGCTCGCCGGGGCGTCGAACACCACTGCACCGGCACGCATGCCGACGATGCGCGGGAACCACTTCAACGCCAGGTCGACCGCATGCAGCGACGCCACCAGCGTGGCGCCGCTCGCCTCGCTCTGCGCCACGAGCGCGCGCACGGCTTCGTCGGCGAGCGTCGGGTCGAGGGCCGACACCGGCTCGTCGGCCAGCAGCAGCGCCGGCGCCTGGTACAGCACGCGCGCGATGCCCACGCGCTGCAACTGGCCGCCCGAGAGCCGGTCGCAACGGTCGAACAAGCGGTCGGCCAGGTCGAGGCGGGCCAGCACATCGCGCGCGCCTTGAATGTCGCTCGGGTACAGCAACGAGCGCAGCGCCCGGCCGGTGCTCCACGCGCCCAGCCTCCCCGCCAGCACGGCCGTGACGACGCGCAGCCGGGGCGGAATCGGTGGCGCCTGGTGGACCATGCCGATGCGCGCGCGGTGCTGCCGCAGCGCGCGCGCTGACATCTGCCACGGGCTCGCGCCGAGCGTGCCGACGCGCCCTTCGGTCGGCTGCAAGCCGCAGGCCAGAAGGCGCAGCAGGGTCGTCTTGCCGGCGCCCGACGGGCCGATCACAGCCATGCGTTCACCGGCCGCAGCCATCAACGTCACGCCCTGCAGCGCGCGGTGGCCGTTGGGGTGAACCAGGCCGACTCGTTCGAGTTGGAACGTCAACGCGGCACCTTGGGTCCGGGCCCTGTCACTTGATCAGCCCGGCCGCCTTGCCTGCGGCCTCGATGCCGTCGTAGTTCGCCGCCTTCGTCGGGATGAACTTCGAGGCCCGTTGCAGCGCGAGGATCTCCTTGTGCTCGGGGTTGGACGGGTCGAGCTTCAGGAATGCGTCGGTCAGCTTCTTCGTGAGCGCGGCGTCGAGGCCGGGGCGCACCGTCCAGTTGTAGTCGAAGTAGGGCGGCGTCGTGGCGAGCACCCGCACCTTGGCGGCGTTCGGGTTCGCGGTCTCGATGAGCTTGTCCATCACCGACGCGTTCAGCACGCCGGCATCGGCGCGGCCCGAGGCGACGAAGGCCACGGTCGCGTCGTGCGCGCCGGAGAAGGCGATGGTCTTGAAATCGGTGTCCGCATTGATGCCGGCCTGCGTCAGGTAGTAGCGCGGCATCAGGTGGCCCGAGGTGCTGGACGGCGAGCCGAACGCGAAGGTCTTGCCCTTGAGGTCGGCGAGGCTCTTGGCGGTGCTGTCGGCGGGCACGATGAACTTGCTCGTGAACTTCTCGTCTTCGGCGCGCTGCACGATCGGCACGGCGCCGCCGCCGGTGCGCAGCTTCGCCTGCACGAAGGTGAAGCCACCGAGCCAGGCCAGGTCGATCTTGCTGGTGGCCAGGCCTTCGACGACGGCGGCGTAATCGGTGACGGGTGTGAACTGCACGTCCAGGCCGGTCTCCTTGCGCAGGTAGTCGCCGAGCGGCTTGAACTTGCGCTGCAACTCGGTCGGCGCTTCGTCGGGGATGGCCGAGACGCGCAGCACGGTCGTCTGCGCCAGCGCGCTGGTGGTGGTGGCAATGGTGGCGATCGCCAGCGCGCAGGCGGCGAGGGTGCGGTTGAGAAGCTTGTTCATGGTGGTCGTGGTGGTCTCGGGATGGCCTGGAGGCGATGCGGTGCGGATGGGTTGAGCACGCGGCACGCGCGCTTGGTCGATGATTGTCGCGTCAGCCGCTCACGGGCCGGGTGCCACGGTGCGAAAGCCCGCGAACACATCGCAGCGTTCCGGCGTGAAGAAGTTGCGGTAGCGCCGATCGCGCATGCGCGGGTGTGTGGCGAACGCGCCGCCGCGCAGTTCGCGGTGGGTGTGGAACCACGGCGCGGAGTAGTCGGCATACGGCCCGGGCGCGAAGTCGGGGTAGGGCGCGAAGGCATCGCGCGTCCATTCCCACACGGAGCCGCCCCAGGTGAATCCGGTGCCCGAATGCTGCTGCGCGGCGTGCTCCCACTGCGCCGCGCTCGGCAGTTGCCGGCCGGCCCAGCGGCAGTACGCCTCGGCTTCGAAGGCATTGACGTGGATGACCGGTTGCGCCGGATCGAGTGGCAGCCACCGGTCGAACCAGCACACCTCCCAGTCCTGCGATTCCTGTCCCGGCCGCCCCGGCGCGCTGCGCCGCCAGCGTTCGGGGTGACTGCCGCGGTTGCCGCGTCCAGCGGTGGCGCGCCACGCGCCCGCCGGGCCGGGCCAGTGCGAGGGATCGTCGTAGCCGCCGGCCTCGACGAAGCGCCGGTACTCGCCCGCGCTGACCGGGCGGGCGTCGATCTCGAAGTCGGCGAGACAGAGGTCGAGGCCGTGCTGCTCGTTGTCGAAGCTGAAGCCGCGCGCCGCGACCGGGGCGCCGATGTGCACGCCACCGCCGCGCACCGCGAGCGACGAAGGCGGGCCCAGGCGTGGCAGGGTCACCCCGGCCGGTGCGGGGTAGCCCAAGGCAGCGCGCAACCAGGCCAGGGCCTCGCCGTGCATGTCTTCATGGAACAACGCGAGGCGGTGGAAGTAGAGCGCGGGGTCAACGCTGCGGTCGTCGCCTTCGCCGTCGTCGCCGGCGTCGGTCATGGGCACGGTGGCCGTGCACGCAGCGAGCTGCGCGGCCAGCATGCGCAGCACTTCGGCGCGCTGCGGCAAGAGCGCCTGCCAACGCTGCGCATGCGGCAGCAGCGACGAGTCGAGCAGCGCATCCGGCCCGGCATGCAGCGGTGGCTTCGTGGCGCGCACGGTGCCGTTCGCGCCCATGCGGTGGGGCCCGCGCAGCACCCAGAACTCGGCGAACCAGGCGATGTGCGCCAGCTCCCAGGCCAGCGGGTTGATGCCCGGGCGCTGCGGCACCTGCCACTGCGCAGGGCTCAGGTCAGTGGCCCAAGCGAGCGTGCGTTCGCGCGCATCGCGCAGCGCCCGCACGAGGCCTGCGCCGCTGAGCCGGCGTGAATCGGTCATGCAGCGCGGCCGGGCCTGCCCGCAACGCATGCCAGACTAGCGCGATGAGCAAGCCCCGTGTGTGCATCGTTTCCCCGGCCGTGGCTGCGGCCAACAACGGCAACTGGCACACGGCCGCGCGCTGGCAGCGCTTCCTGGCGCCGGTGGCCGATGTGGACATCGCGCTGGCCTGGAACGGTGAGCCGGCCGACGCGCTGATTGCGCTGCATGCGCGCCGCTCGGCCGACTCGATCAGCCGCTTCGCGAAAGCGCGGCCCGACGCGCCGCTGGCGCTGGTGCTGACCGGCACCGACCTGTACCGCGACATCGATGGAGACGCTTCTGCACTTCATTCGCTCAAGTGTGCCAGCCACCTGGTCGTGCTGCAGGACGAAGGGCTCGCGCGACTCGACGCGCAGTCGCGAGCCAAGGCACGCGTCATCGTGCAGTCGGCAACCTCCTTGCGTGTGCGCACCCGCGTGGCCACGCCGGTCAACGTGGTGGCGGTCGGCCACCTGCGCGAAGAGAAAGACCCGCTCACGCTGATGAGCGCGGCGCGCCTGCTGCCGGCAGCAACGCCCATCCGCATCCATCACATCGGCGATTCGCTCGATGCGACGCTCGCCGACGCCGCGCGCCGCACGTCGGCCTGTTGCCCGCACTACCGCTGGCTCGGCGGCCTGCCGCGCGCGCAGGCGCGGCGCTGGATCGCGCGCTCGCAGGCTCTGGTTCACATGAGCCGCATGGAAGGCGGCGCGAATGTGGTGATCGAGGCCGTGCGTTCCGGCGTGCCGGTGCTGGCGAGCCGTATCGACGGCAACGTGGGTTTGCTCGGGCGCGATTACGGCGGCTACTTCGCCGTGGGCGACGCCCCGGCGCTGGCGCAACTCATGCAGCGCCTGGCCAGCGATCCGGCGTACGCGGCGGCGCTGACGGCGCAGTGCGCGCTGCGCGAGCCGCGCTTCACCCCGGCAGCCGAACGCCACGAGGTCCGCCGCTTGCTAGCCGACATGCTGGAAAGCAAACCGCGACAATGATGCGTGCCTGCACCTGCGGGCCACTCCGCCGGCCTTCGCGCTGGCGCAACGACACCGGAACTGCACCAAGAGACTGCGACCATGAGCAACGCAACATCACCCGCCGCCAACGGCAACACCGCCAACACCGCCCCGATGGCCGCCGCCCCGATCCGCCTGACCAGCTTCTCGCATGGCGGCGGCTGCGGCTGCAAGATCGCGCCGGGCGTGTTGTCCGAGATCCTGAAGAACAGCGCCGGCGGCATCTTCCCGAAAGAGCTGCTCGTGGGCATCGAGACCGCTGACGACGCGGCCGTGTACCAGCTCAACGACGAGCAGGCGCTGATCGCGACGACCGACTTCTTCATGCCCATCGTCGATGACCCGTTCGACTTCGGCCGTATCGCCGCCACCAATGCCATCAGCGACGTGTACGCGATGGGCGGCACACCCATCATGGCGCTGGCGCTGGTGGCCATGCCCATCAACCAGCTGCCGGTGGAAGTGATCGGCGAAATCATCCGCGGCGGCCAGCAGGCTTGTACCGATGCCGGCATTCCGATTGCCGGCGGCCACACCATCGACTCGGTCGAGCCGATCTACGGTCTGGTCGTGATGGGCCTGGTGCATCCGAGCAAGGTGCGCCGCAATGCCGATGCCAAGGCCGGCGATGTGCTGATCCTGGGCAAGCCGATCGGCGTGGGCGTGCTGTCGGCCGCGCTGAAGAAGGAGAAGCTCAGCGCGGCCGGCTACGCGCAGCTCGTGGCGACCACGACCCAACTCAACAAGCCGGGTGCGGCATTCGCCAACATGCCCGGCGTGCACGCGCTGACCGACATCACCGGCTTCGGCCTGGCCGGGCATACCTTGGAAATCGCAAGGGGCGCAGGCCTGACGGCGGTGATCGAGTGGAACCAGGTTCCGTTGATGGACGGCGTTGCCGCGATGGCCGCCGACGGCTTCGTCACCGGCGCATCGGCGCGCAACTGGGCCGGCTTCGGCGCCGATGTGGTGCTGGATGCCGGGCTGCCGAAGACCGCGCAGGACTTGCTGAGCGACCCGCAAACGTCCGGTGGCTTGCTGGTCACGTGCGCGCCGGACACGGTCGACGACGTGCTGCGCGTGTTTCATGCGCAAGGGTTCGAGCAGGCGTGCGTGATCGGGCGGATGGAAGCCGGCGCAAAGCAGTTGCGGGTGGTGGCGTAAGCCGACCGACTGGCAGAGAACGCCATCATGCCGATGACCCGATCCAAACTTATCCGCGCCGTTGCAGCAGTTTCTCTTTTGCTGCTTTTCGCAGGCAGCAATGTATTTGGACAAGCCGCCGTTCGCGTCGGCTCCAAGATCGACACCGAGGGCGCGCTACTGGGTCAGTTGATCTTGCAGACGCTGGAGGCGAACGGCGTCAAGACCGAGAACCGCCTGCAACTCGGTGCGACGAAGATCGTACGCACCGCGCTCGTTGCCGGAGAGATCGACATCTACCCCGAATACACCGGCAACGGCGCCTTCTTCTTTGCCGACGAGAAGAACCCGGTGTGGAAGAACGCGCAAGCGGGCTTCGAGCGCGTGCGCGGGCTCGACGCCGAGAAGAACCGCCTCGTTTGGTTGCAGCCCTCGCCGGCCAACAACACCTGGGCGATCGCGATCCGCCGCGACGTGGCCAGCGCCAACAAGTTGAGAACGCTGGCCGACTTCGGCAAGTGGGTCTCGACCGGCGGCAAGTTCAAGCTTGCGGCGTCGGCCGAATTCGTCGAGCGGCCCGACGCTTTGCCGGCGTTCCAGGCGGCCTACGGTTTCAAGTTGACGCAGGCGCAGATCGTGACGCTCGCCGGCGGCGACACCGCCGTGACGGTGCGCGCGGCGGCCGAGCAGACCTCCGGCGTGAACGGCGCCATGGCCTATGGCACCGACGGCCCGGTGGCAGCACTCGGCCTCGTCATCCTCGACGACACCCAACACGTGCAGCCGATCTACGCGCCCGCGCCGGTGGTGCGCTCCGAGGTGCTGGCGCGCTGGCCGAAGATCCGCGATGCGCTTGCGCCGGTGTTCAGCTCGCTCGACACGGCCACGCTGCAAACGCTCAACGCCCGCATCGCGCTCGAAGGGCAAGATGCGAAGCAGGTCGCCGCGGCCTACCTCAAGGCCAAGGGCTTCGTGCATTAGCGCGCGAATCGCATCGGCGCGCTTGGGTTCGGGGCAGCAGGGCACACCGGTTGGCAGCAAACGCTCGATGGGTCCACCGCCGCGTGCTGGCGCTGCTCGTCGCCACCGGCTTCGGCGCAGCCCTCGGCCTGGCATTCGTGAGCCACGCACCGAACCGGCTCGTGTCGGGCGCCGGCGTGTCGTTGGTCCAGGCCTTGGGCTCAGCGCCTGGGGTGCTGACGGCGGCGCTGCTGTTGACGGCGGTGTGGCTGGCGGCAGCGGTCTTCACGCGGCCCACGGCGCGGTCGCATGTGCTCGTGGCGCTGGCCTCGGCGCTGCTCATCGCGATGCTGGCAGCGGCGGCCGGCACGCACGCGGCCAGGCTGGCGGCGGGCTCCGCGCCGCTTGCGCGCACCGCGCTCGGTGCAGGCTTCTGGGCGCTTCTGCTGCTTTGCGCACTGGCCCTTGGCGACGCGCTGGCTGCAATGCGGTGGCCGAACTGGGCGCAGGCGCTGGCGTGGGCCGCTGCCGCCGCGCCGCTGGGAGCCATGCTGGCGTTCGGAGTGCTCGACGATGTGTCGCTGGTGAAGGAATACACGACGCGGCGTGAGGTGTTCGGCGCAGCGCTGGTCAGGCACCTGGAGATCGTGGCCGCGAGCCTCGCCGCCACCTTGCTGGTCGGCGTGCCGCTGGGCGCTGCGCTGCACCGGCACGAGCGCTTGTCGCGCCCCGTCTTCGCGGTGTTGAACGTGCTGCAGACCGTGCCGTCGATCGCTCTCTTCGGGCTGTTGATGGCGCCGCTGGCGGCCGTCGCGGCGGCGCTGCCGCTGCTGGCGCGCCTGGGCGTCAGTGGCGTGGGGCTCGCGCCGGCGGTGGTGGCGTTGACCATGTACTCGCTGCTGCCCATCGTGCGCAGCATCGATGCCGGCCTGCGCCAGGTTCCGGCCGCGGCGCTCGATGCCGCCACCGGCATGGGGTTCACCCCGCGCCAGCGCTTCTGGCGCGTCGCGGTGCCCATTGCATTGCCGGCGCTGTGGGCGGGCCTTCGCGTGTGCACGGTGCAGGCCATTGGCCTGGCGGTGGTTGCGGCATTGATCGGCGCGGGCGGCCTGGGCGCCATCGTGTTCCAGGGCCTGCTGGGCAGTGCGCTCGACCTGGTGCTGCTGGGCGTATTGCCGGTGGTCGGGCTCGCGGTGCTGGCCGACGCCGCGTTCAGCGTCGTCGCGAGGCTCTGGGTCGGCACGCAACCGGGCGCGCTGCCGGGCGCGCTGCAGGAGTCACAGCGGTGATCGAACTGGAACGCGTCAGCAAGGCCTTCGGCGGCGCGCCGGTCGTTACCGACCTGTCGGTCAAGGTGGCGCGCGGCGAGTTCGTGGTGCTGATCGGCGCGTCGGGCTCGGGCAAGTCGACGCTGTTGAAGATGATGAACCGAATGGTCGAGCCGGACAGCGGTGCGGTGCGGTTCCAGGGCGAACCGGCCCACGCGATGCCGGCCGAGCTGCTCCGCCGCCGCATGGGCTATGCGATCCAGTCGACCGGCCTGTTCCCGCACTGGACGGTCGCGAAGAACGTGGCCGCCGTGCCCACGCTGCTGTGCTGGGCGCCGGCGCGCATCGAGGCGCGCGTCAACGAACTGCTCGATCTGCTGGGCTTGCCGCCCGGCGTGTTCGGCGGTCGCTACCCGCACGAGTTGTCGGGCGGGCAGCAGCAACGCGTTGGCGTGGCGCGCGCGCTCGCCGCCGACCCCGACGTGCTGTTGATGGACGAGCCCTTCGGCGCGCTCGACCCGATCACGCGCGGCGCGCTGCAACAGGAACTGTTGCGCATTCAACGCAGCATGCACAAGACCATCGTCTTCGTCACGCACGACATCGACGAGGCTCTGCGGCTGGCCACCCGCATCGTGTTGATCGATCACGGCCGCGTGGTGCAGGCCGACACACCGGCCGCGCTGCTGGCCCGGCCCGCGAACGATTTCGTGGCCGACTTCATGGGCCGAACCGAGGCGGGCCTGCGACTGCTCGCGCTGCACAGCGTGGCGAGCCGGGTGCGCGCGGGTGCAGTTGCTGCCGGTGCTCCGATCCGCGCCGGCGCGAGCCTGCGTGATGCGCTCTCGCTGTGCGTGGCGCGCGGGGTCGACCGGCTGGCCGTGGTCGATGCGCAGGGCCGGCCGGTGGGCGCGGTCTTTCTGGCCGACGTAGTGGCGGCGCCAGCGCCATGAATGCGGGGCTCGATACGGGCCTGCGAGAGCCCGGCTCACCACGCTTGCCACGCGCGGCCACTCGCCGACCCACGCTAGCATTCGCCTGGGCGCTGGCGCTGCTGGTCGCGCTGACCTTCGGCATGCCGTGGCTCAAGCCGCTGTTCGCGGCCCTGTTCCCGCAACTCGACCGGCCGATGTACGAGCAGGAGCCGTTTGCGGCGCTGATGCTGGCGCACATCGGTCTGGTGGCGCTGTCGAGCGCGGTGGCGGCAGCGGTCGGCGTGGTGTTGGGGGTCTTCGTCACGCGCGGCGTGGGGCGCGAGTTCTGCTCGCTGGTGCAGACGGTGGTCGCGATGGGCCAGACGGTGCCGCCGCTGGCGGTGCTGGCCATCGCCGTGCCGGTGCTCGGTTTCGGCGAAGCGCCGGCGCTGATCGCGCTGGCGCTTTACGGTGTGCTGCCGGTGGTGCACGGCACGCTCGCGGGCCTGGCGTCGGTGCCGCACGCCGCGCGCGAGGCGGCCGAGGGCCTGGGCTTCCGCCCGCTGCAGGTGCTGGCCCGCATCGAACTGCCGCTGGCGGCGCCGCTGCTGCTGGCGGGTGTTCGCACCTCGGTGGTCGTCAACATCGGCACGGCGGCTATCGCGTCGACCGTCGGCACCCGCACGCTGGGGTCGCCGATCATCATCGGGCTGTCGGGTTTCAACACGGCCTACGTGATCCAGGGGGCGCTGTTGGTGGGCCTGCTGGCCATCACCGTGGACCTCGCATTCGACGCGCTCGGAGTCTGGTTTATCCGCGATCACTAACGCGCCGTTACGCCTTGGCAGGCCACTACCCCCGAGCCAAGGGGTTGGGCGCGCCGCGTGAAAAGTTCACACTCTCTCGTCGACCTGTTCGGAGCCGGGCCGCAACCCGCGGTGCCGGTCGGGCGGCAGTCGACTTTCAATCACCCGGGAGCGTTTCATGCAATCTGCAAGTCTCAAAAAACTGGCCCTCGTCGCTGCGCTGTGCGCGGCAGGCGCAGGCAGCGCCCAAGCCGCCAACACGGCCCACGGCAAGCTCTGGCACGTGCCAGAGGCCGTGACCTTCAGCGCGGTGCCGTCGAACGTTCCGCTCACAGCGGCCGATGTCGAGTTCGATGTGCTGTCGCCGTTCAACTTCAACGGCAGCAGCACAACGGTGGGCAACTGGCTGGCCAGCAGCGCCGCCTTCAACATCGCCGAGGCGACGGCAGGCACGCTGGCATCGCTGATGGACAATGGCACGGTCGGCACGCTGCTGGAGTTTCAGGGTCAGGTGACCGTGACGAACGGCATGCAGTTCACGGTGACCCACGACGACGGCCTGACGCTCATCATCGGCGGCCTCGACCTCGGCTTCAGCCCGGGCCCGACCGGCCCGACGCAATCGACCGCCACCTACAACGGACCGTCGGGCACGTTCGCCTTCCAGCTCGTTTACGCCGAATGCTGCGGCGGCCCGGCCGTGCTGCAAGTGGACCTGCCGTTCGTGGCCGGTGTGCCCGAGCCCGAGACTTACGCACTGATGTTCGGCGGCCTAGGCCTCGTCGGCTTCATGGCGCGCCGCCGCCGGGCCTGACACGGTTCGATGCCGTAATAGACGAGGGCCACGCAGCGATGCGTGGCCCTCTGTCATTGGTGCGCCTCAAGCGCGCACGGGTCAGGGTGCGGCGTTCGGGCAGCCAGCGGCCCGACCATTCCATTTTCACGCCTTGTCTCGAAGTGTCGATGGACGCGCCAATCGGCTGGCAAGCCTTGCCACCGCCGACGAACTTGCGCCCGGCCTAGAAATTGACCGCCAGCGACACCCGAAACGATCTCGACTCGATCGGGTGGAAGTGGGTGTCGTTGGCGCCTGCGGCGGGTTCGCCCTGCAGACGAGAGGTGTAGTAGTAGTCGATCGCCGAGGCCTTGCGGTTGGTCAGGTTGAAGCCCTCGAGCTCGACACGCATCTTCGGGCTGATCTTGTAGCCGATCCGCCCGTTGAGTGTGGACGTGCTGGCCGAGCGGACCGAGTTGTCCTCAATCAACGGCCGCGGCCCGAAATAGCGCAGCTGCACCGCGCCAAACCACGGGCCGAGGTTGTCGAACGCCACCGCGACCGTTGCGACGCCTTCGACCGCCCCGGGAATCCTCAGTCCGATGCCGTCCGGATCGTTGTCGCTGAACCGCGCGCGGGCAAATGCCAGGTCCGCATCGACCGTGAGCCAGTCGGACAGCCGGTAATAGTTGGCCCACTCGAACCCCGTGCGGCGGCTCGGCCTGCCGGCTTCGGTCGTGCCGGCGTCGCCCGCGAAAGTCAGTTCCGATTCGAAGTCGAGCCGGTACACGGACAAGGCGGTCTGCAGGCCTGGAATGAAAGAGGTCCGCAGCCCGAGTTCATAACCCCTGGATCGAACCAGCGCGGGCACTCTGTCTGCCGCTGCACCGCTCTTCGGATCGACCGTCGAGGTCGTTCCACGGGCGTCGTTGCTGTGGAAGCCGCCACCCGCGTTCATGTAGAACTCGGTTTCGCGCCAAGGCCCGAAGATCAACCCGAGCTTGGGGTTGGCGATGGTCGCGTTCACCTTGCCGGAGTTGGCTGGGTTGTCGCTCTTGACGTCGAAGCGGTACGTGTCCGCGCGTGCGCCGAGCACCGTCCTGAACCAGGGCGTCCAACGGGTCGAGTTCTCGGCGTAGATGCCCACGCTGGTCTCCACGAGGTGGTCACGCCGCGTCGTCGACAGAATCTGCCGGCCCTTCGTGCTGTTCAGGGCGTTGAAGATGTTGTCGCTCTGAAACTGCACGCCGACGGTGTTTTCCGACTCGGCCCCGAGCCCTGTTTGCTGCCAGGTCTGGCTGGCGTTCAACCCGGTCGTGCGGCGGCGGTCGGGTTGATTGAACTGATCGCCGTTGACCGGGTCATCGAGAAAATACGTGAAATCGGAGAACAGGTTCAACCGCCAGTCGATGAGGTAGGCGTTGACCTGGGTGCTCGTCGTTGCATCGGCTCGCCGCCACGCGCCCGACACGCTGTACCGATGCGACTCCCCACCGTCACTCGGGTCGATCGCGTCGAAGCGGCCGAGTTGGCCGGCATCCACGGCCCGCTTCGGGATCTGGTCGGTCGAGTTCCACTTGGCGCGGTAGGCCATCGCCGTGATGTTGAAGCCGTTGGCCGCATCCCCCTCGCTGTACCGCAAGACGCCGTTGACCTTGCCGTAATCGTCCCGGTGGATGAACGGGCCGTCGTTGTGCATCGCCTCCACCGCATAGAGCAGGTTGCCGCCGCCCAGCTTGGGCGAATCGGCCAACAGGATGCGCCGGAAACCGTTCTCGCCGAAGCCGACGCTGGCGATGCCCTGTTCAAGCTTGTTCGCATACCTGAGGCTGACCGCGCCGGCGGACGAGAAGTCGCCTTCGCTGGCGTAGTACGGACCCTTCTTGTATTCGAGCCCTGTCGCCAATTCCGGAATCACGAAGTTCAGATCGGTCCAGCCTTGACCATGCGAGTGCGACCGCTGATTCACGAGCATGCCGTCCACGGTTGTTCTGAGATCGGTACCGTGATCGAGATTGAAGCCGCGCAAGTAGAACTGGTTTGCCTTGCCTTCGCCGCTGTGCTGGCTGACGACGAGCCCGGGAGTTGCTTCAAGCAGTTCGCCCGGACGGTAGACCGTGCGAGCTTCCAACTGCTTTTGCGTGACTGTGCCGACGTTGGCCGAATCGGCAACGCCCACCAGACTGGTGGCGTTGCCGATCACGATGACCTTCTCAAGTTCCTGTGTACCGCCGGCACGGGCTCCAGGAGACGCGAGGATGGAAAGCGCTGCGCACGCCACGGCCGTGCGCTTGACGGCGCGAGGTTGATGGATGGAATTCATGTCGTTGCTCGATGGGGCCGCCGTGTGCTGAGGGCACGCTCGGAAGGGCCTGGTGTTCGATGAGCGGGTACAGCGGCACGTTCGCCAGCGAGACGGACGAACCATGGGACCCGGATGGCGTCACTGGCCACTGCCCGCACGCTGCTGCTTGCGCCGCGCCGGAGCGAAAATGCTCCCGGCACGATGTGGCACTGCCCATCGACGGCTCTGATGGAAGACCCCGACAGGGCGGCCCAGGCGAACCGCTCGGTACCTGGTCCGCGAATGCCGGTGTCTTGTGCGCGGGCTAGACAGCCTTCGGCGGTCGATCGAGCGGCTCGACGACCACACTGATCGCCGCCCAGGAGGGGCGGGCAACCGAGGCAGTCGAAACCGACGTCGGCCCCCATCGGACGCCGCCCGAGTCGATGGCCCAGAACGAGGTGAGCAAGGTGCTCGCGCTCAAGGCTTCATCGAGGCTTGCGCCGTTTGCGGCCGAGTCGACGTCGAGATTGACGACGCTGCCATCGTCCGAGGCGTGGTGGTGACGCTGAGTGGAGGCCGCCCCGTGCGAATGCCCGAGGAGCGCAAAGGGGCTCGGCTCGCGAACGCGGCTCGGCTTCCAGCGCCGCACATCCTCCAGAACCAGCACCGACTCGGTCGACTTCTTATGGAAGTGGGCGGGGCCCAATGTGGTGAACACACCCACGGCCATCCCCTGCAGCACAAGTACTGCGGCAAGCAGCGCCACCAGCGCGAGGCGTGTGGATCGGCGACTGAAGGAGGAAACGGTCAGGGCCATGGCACGAAGGGCTGTTGAGTTCGATGCAATACGCGCCCGCTGCCGCTTTGGATTCAGCCGCGCTGGCGAACCGAAGCGACGCGAAGGGCAGCATGAATTCGGGACGGTGGTGAACTGGTGGAAGCGGTGTCCGCTGAATTCGAACTTTAGAACACTTCGCTGCACTTCACGAATCGCCCGCTACCATTGACAGGGATTCGATAGTTCACTTTTCTGCGTTTCTCGACGTATCATCAAATCGCACACCCCATGATGGGTGCCATGTTGGGTAAATTTCGAAAGTTCGAAGTTGCCCTTTTTGATGGGTGCCATATGGGTTAATTGGCGGAGAAACGGTGATGGCGAAAAAGGCGAAGGTAAAGGGTGCGCTTGAGGTTTCAGCGCTCAAGACACCCGGTGGCGGCCGACAATTATCTTGAGCGCCGCATTACCGCATCAGAACTGTTACTCGTGCTGACCTGTTGCCTCACGTAATTTGCTACCCGTCGGATTGTCCGGCGGGGGCAGAACGACGTGACGAGGCAAATCAGCATGACAACGCGCAAGGAGTTGGTCCAGGCGCTGCGGCAGCGGTATCGCAGCGCGACGTTCGGTGACCGGATCAAGATCCTCGACGAGTTCGTGGCCCTGACGGGCTAGCACCGCAAGCATGCGATCCGGGTTCTACGAGACGAGGTTACGAAGACGAGTTCTGCACGAGCACGGAATCGTCTCTACGACGAGGCGGTTCGGCAGGCGCTGACGATGCTGTGGGAGGCGGCAGATCGGGTCTGTGGCAAACGGTTGAAGGCACTGATTCCGGTCTTGGTCGGTGCCATGGAACGGCACGGCCATCTCGACTTGGATCCGATCATCAGAAGCAAGGTGCTGCAGGTCAGCGCAGCGACCATCGACCGCATGCTCGCCGCCGCGCGCTTGCACATCGACGGGCAGCGCAAGCGCCGCAAGGGAGTGGGCTCGGCCATCCGACGCAGTATTCCGGTGCGCACCTTCTCCGACTGGCGCGACCCGCCCCCCGGCTTCTTCGAGATCGACATGGTCGAGCACTGTGGCGGCCCGAAGACGGATGGCGACTACGTTCACACGCTGACCATGACGGACATCGCCACGGGATGGACCGAATGCGTTGCCATGAGAATGCGCGAGCAAATGCTGATCGTCGGGGCGTTCGAGCAAGTGGCGGGCGAGCTTCCGTTCGCCATGCTCGGCGTGGACTCCGATAACGACAGCGCCTTCATGAGAGAGAGCGTGTTCGATTACTGCAAAGGCCACGGCCTCGTGCAGACCCGCTCACGAGCCTACAAGAAGAATGACCAGGCCTGGGTAGAGCAGAAGAACGGCTCCATCGTGCGCAGGCTGGTCGGGTACGGCCGTCTGAGCGGGGTCGGAGCGACGAAGGCCCTGGCAACGCTGTACGCCTCATCTCGCCTGTACGTGAACTTCTTCCAGCCATCGTTCAAGCTGAAGTCCAAGAGGCGCGACGGCGCCAGGGTGCACAAGATCTATTTCACACCGGCAACGCCTTGCGATCGGCTTCTGGCTCATCCCAGCATAACGACGGCGATCAAGACGCAACTGAAGGCGCAGTTCGAAAGCCTCGACCCGGTGCGGTTACTACAAGACATTCGGGGGGCGCAGCAGACGCTGAGCGAGATCGCAGCGTATGGCGCGCCAAGCGGTGCTGAGCCAGCAAGATCGCCGGACGTCGGCACCTTCCTCGAGAGCCTGTCCACGGCGTGGAAGGATGGAGAGGCCCGACCCACGCATCGCAAACAGCCCGGCGCCAAGCACTGGTGGCGGACAAAGGTTGATCCGTTCGCCGACGCGTGGCCGCTTGTCGACGGCTGGCTGATCGCCGAGCCGTCCGCTTCGGCCAAGGAGTTGATGAAGCGATTGGCAACGATGTTCCCAGAAGCCTATGCCGGCAAAGCGCAGTTGCGGACGTTGCAACGCCGGGTCAAAGGCTGGCGCGCCGAGCGGGCGAAAGAAATGATCCTGGGCAGACTGCGCAAGCCGACTGTCATGCCGGCCGAAGTGTGAAACAGCCGCGGGAAAACTTCGCGCCCGGCAGGCTGGCTATGGACATGTGGACGATGCGCCTGCGGCGCACCGGCTGCGACCGTGGACAACGCGCCGCTGCGCGGCCTGCGTTGCCCACCGCCGCAGCCTTCGACCACATGCCCACAGCCTTCGACCATTGAATTAAAGATGCAAAGAAGGAGCCAAAACGACAACTGACCGACGGGTAACATTCCTTCGTGAGGCAACACGGCCTTGATCTGGGTGTGCAGCGCCCGGGCCGTTCGCCGTTCGTGCCGAGGCCGGTGCGCGTCGACCTTCAGCGCCTGCTTGATCGATTCGTGGAACGGCGTGAGCTTGCCCGGCGCCTCGCTGCGCCGGTACCGAGGCTCCTCCAGCACCGGCGCCTTGAGCCACTTGCGTACCGTGTTGCGCGACATGCTCGTCAGCCGCACGATCTCCCGAACAGACTTCTTCTCGCGGAAAAACATCCGCCTGACCTTGCCAATCATTGCCATGGTGATCACTCGTTCTCCCCTGCTCAAGAAAGAGGCAGGGTAGGTTGAACACCCGGGTCAAATTTGGATCGGCACTATGGCTGTAAGTGGGTCAATTTTCGGTCGGCGTCAACAATTGAGCTGCACTCAATCGTGTACATCCAATGGTTTTACTGATTGCGCGGCTCATCGCCCAGCTATCGGATGATGCTATTCGTTGGCGAGCGAACCCGATCAAAGACTTCCTACACGCGGATCAGGTAGGGCGCGAAGCTCACGGGATTCGGAATGACTGCGACGACCTTCAGCCGCGCGATGCTGCGATGCTCTGCCATCGTTAAATGGTCGCGCAGGAGTGCGGCAGCCGGCTCAATGGAATTGTTGAGGATCAGATCGAGAATCATGCAGTGTTCATCAATCGCGACCCGGTCGCTCGGCAGGCCGAGTTGCGTCAAGATTCGATTGGCTGCGTTCAGCGGCAGCAGATTCTGTTGGATGAACTCGACCAATTGGGCATTGGGGGCCTTCAAGACAGTGCATTGCAGAAGCGCCGCCTCGATGTCGTCGGAGCCCGAGAACGTCGTGTCGCCAGTTTGTTGGCGAGCCGCTTCGGCGCGGATTCTGAGTTGCGAGATCTGCTCGCGATCCCAGTCGGCTGACGCTCCCACCAGCGCCATGGGTTCGAGGACCTTGCGCAACTCGAATCGATCGCGCATCGACTGAGCCGTCAACGGCCCGGCGATCCAGCGCGAGGTCTGACTCTTGCGTACGAGGCCGCGCTCTTGCAATCGACTGAGCACGTCACGCACCACGGTGCGGCTGACATGGAAATGCGTGGCGATGTCGCTTTCGATCATCCGGTATTCGCCGAAAGCCAGACACGATGCGATGGCACTTTCCACCGCGACGTAGATGCGTTCCCACGAGCCGCGGCTTCGCAGCGCAGCCTCGATATCTTCGGGGATGTCCAACCCGAGCTGGCGCAGATCGACACGCTGCGGCTCCAGTCCGGGATGCGGCGGCCCCACCAAGTAGCCGCGTCCGTCGAAAACGTGGATGAGCCGTTCGGCCTCAAGCGCTTGCAGCGCTTTCTTCACTGGCGCGCGGCTGGTCTGGACCAGCTCTGCAATCGGTCCTTCCAGCAGCACCGTCCCGGGGCGCAGCCGGCCGCTGACGATATTGACCCGCACGACTCGTTCGACGAGGTCGTAGCGCTTCTCTGGCGCGGCGTCTCGCGCCGGAGGTGGGCTCATACGGTCGGTTCGCCGGGTTCGTTGAGCCAGGCGCGGCGAGCGGACATCGGGCCGTACCCCATCGTCTTAAAGCGGTCCTGGCGAAGCGAACTCGGTCCAGCGTCGCACCAGGTAGTTGTGCTCGTCCATGGTCGTGTTCCACACCGCGATGTGGCTGGTACGGGCTGCGTACGAACCGCCGCTACGCACCTGTCCTGCACGGACCACGATCCGTCCGTCGGTTCCCGGCAGATCGCGCAAAGCAGCATGCCCCTCGTACCAGTATCCCCACTCATCTTTTCCAAGAACTCGCCGAACCGCTGATGGCACCGAAATGTAATAGCCTTGACGCGACATGAGCGCCCCTGGCCACCCGGAAAGCCACCAGTTCAAATAGTCATACCCGACATCCAGCGTCGGACCCGACAAGCAACTAGACAGACACAGCCCGCCATGCCACGCTCGATAGCCTTCCCTCGGCACGGCTTCGACGACTTCGATGCCCCTACCGCGAATCGCACCGGTTCCGGGCGACCACATGCTCTGAATCGAGGCGCGCCCGGACTGCATGAAGTCAACTGATTCTGCGGCGGTCTTCCATAGTCCGCAGAAGAAGCCCTCGCGCTTGTGAGCATTGAGGATTGCCATCATCTGATCGATCTCCGGCACCTTCATGTTGCCAATGTCAGAGAACTGCATCAAGCCTAGCGCTTCCAGGGCAAGTGCCGCGTCGAAGGGGCCGATGGCGGGCTCATCCACCAGCGCGAGTCGTCCCCTGGCCTGTTCGGCGAACAGCCAGCCCCAGGTCGCTTGACTGGCGTCGAATCCGGTGAAGACGCCAGGATCGTAAACAAACGAATCCATGTTGTAGACCGTCGGCAGCATGCTGATGTACCGCGACGGCCTCCGCCCCAAGGCCTGACCGGGCTGCACATACAGCTTCTTCACTGGCGCATCGCCGCGTCCCACGGAAGCTGCGGCCCGAAGTCGGCCCGACTTGGTGAGCTCGCTGACATCGCCCCATTGAGCGATGCGCTGGGTATCGATCGGCTGGATCGCGCGCCAGTGCCAAACGATGTCCAGGTTGTGAAAACACTGGTCGTAGACGTCGAACGATTCGGGCTGCATGGCAGCCTTGCGCTGCGCTTCGACAAAATCGAGCACCTCGAAGCTGATGTCTATTCCCAGATCGCGCTGCGCCTGTTCGCGCAGCGGTTCCAGGAGCGTGATTTCAGTTCCCAGTACGCGCAGTCGCGGACGCGCGGACTTACTGATGGCGGGGCCGCGTCGCGGCGATTTTGCGGCGGTCATGCGACGCCGCCGTCCTTCCCAAGCTCTCCACGATGCTGACAGTCACAGCCCGTCGGGGCCAGACGAGCGGTCGACACATGCAAAGGCTCGTCACCGCGCATGTTACGAAGCAGGCGCAAGCGCGGTGACAAAGGCGTTCAGAGAACGTGCAGTCGTCTGATGTTCGAGCCCCTTGACGATGAACACGAGACGCGATTGCCGCTCATCATCCGGCCATGCCGCCATATGAACTGGCGGGTGGATCAGGTGCTGCACGCCGTGCACTGCCACCGGAGTCGCGCTGCCCTGCACATTCAGGATGCCCTTGATGCGAAGGATGTTCGATCCGTGACGGTGCACGAGCATGGTCATCCAGATGCCGAACCGGGTCCAGTCCAACGGCTCGGAAAGCTCGATCGAGAACGCGCGGATGGCGGCGTCGTGGCGGTTCGCAGCGGGCCGTGTGCGGCGCTGCTGGCCGAGGTAGCGACCCTCCCGGGGCGGCAGTTCAGTGTCCGCGTCCACGTCCACGTCTGCCAGCGCCGGATCGCCAGGCGGCAGCCAGCTCGGGGGTGTGCGCTCGGCCGCAAACCACTGCTGAGCCATCAGCGTCTTGCACGAGATGTCGAACACATCGGTGCAGAGCAAGGCGTCGGCGTCGACGTCGTCGTCTTCCGCGTTCACGAGAGGTGCCAGCGGGTTGAGGGCACGCAGGCGCTCAACCAGCGAATACGTGGCGCTTGGGCCCGCCAACCCGGTCTTGGTGAGCACGAGCCGGTCGGCAATGGCGGCCTGCCTGATGCTCTGCTCGTACTCGTCGAGCTGAAAATCGCCGTTCACCGCATCCACCACGGTGACGACATGCCCGAGCTGGAAATGGTGCCGGAGCACCGGATCGGCGTGGATGGTCGACAGGATGGGGAATGGGTCGGCCAGTCCGGTGCTTTCGATCACGACGCGCCTGAACCACGGCACCTCGCCACGTTCGCGCTTGGAATGCAGCGAGCGCAGCGCATCCGCCAGCTCGCCGCGAATCGTGCAGCACAGGCATCCCGACTGCAGCAGCACGATGTTGTCGTCGATGCGCTCCAGCAAATGATGATCGAGCCCAATCTCGCCGAACTCGTTGATGAGCACCGCCGTGTCCGACAGCGACGGATCGGCCAGCAGGCGTTTGAGCAGCGTGGTCTTGCCCGACCCGAGAAAGCCGGTGATCAGGTTCACGGCCGTCATGGCAGGGCGATCGTCAACCACGGCTGGCCTCCAGCGCATCGATCAGGCCGGGGTCAAGCGGGTCGCAGGCGCAGCCCGAAAGCCGCTCGGTTGCAGCCCAAAGATGCGCGAGATCTTCGACCAACTCACTGCCGCCCGTGAGGTTCGACAGCACGAACGACGAGGCCTGCCAGTCCTCCACCCGAACGCCGTAGTGGCGCAGGACGCGGCCGAGTTGGACCACGCGGTTCCTGCGCTCGCGCCGCCGCTGCATCTCGCCCGTGTTGCGCGTGAACACGCCGGGCCTCGCGGGCGCGTCGGTCCAGTGCCTCGGCCCACCCAGAACACCGCACAACCCGCACATGGCCGCAGCTCCACTGCCTTGCGGCTTTTACTTCTGGCGCGGCGAGCGGCGCGCGAAATCGTCGGCCATCTCGTTCATGGTGACGAAACGCACGCCGGGGTGACTGGCCATGTGCTGGTACAGACGCTCCAGCATCGCAAGCACATGGGGACGCCCGGAGACATCGGGATGGATGGTCATCGGGAAGACAGCGTAGTCCTGCTCGCGGTAGACCCAGTCGAATTGATCGCGCCACATTTGCTCGATGTCGCGCGGGTTCACGAAACCGTGGCTGTTGGGCGACTTTTTGATGAACATCATCGGCGGCAGGTCGTCCAGGTGCCAGTTCGCGGGAATCTCGATCAGGTCGGTCTCATGCCCGCGTTGCAGCGGCATCATCCACTCGGATGGTTTCTTGGCGTAGTCGATCTTGGTCCAGCTGTCACCGACCCGAACGTAGTACGGGGTGTGGTCGTCGTGCATCAGCGAATGGTCGTACTTGATGCCACGCTCGAGCAACAACTCGTTGGTCACGTTTGAGAATTCCCACCACGGCGCCACGTACCCCGTGGGGCGCTTGCCCGACAGCTTGGTGACCAACTCGATCGACTTGTCGAGCACCTCGGTTTCCTGCTCGCGGGTCATCTCGATCGGATTCTCATGGGTGTAGCCGTGGATACCGATCTCGTGACCGGCTGCGGCCACGGCAGCCATTTCTTTCGGGAAAGTTTCGATCGAGTGACCTGGGATGAACCACGTGGTCTTGATCCCCAGGCGGTCGAACAGCTTGACCAGGCGCGGGCTGCCGACCTCGCCAGCGAACATGCCGCGCGAGATGTCGTCAGGCGAATCGGCACCGCCGTAAGAGCCGATCCAACCCGCCACGGCGTCCACATCGACACCAAAACCACACAAGATTTCCTTAGTCATCGCAGTTCTCCTTCATGCTGTTGAAAAAACGGCTCCGAGGGACGCCGCCGCTGGGGTAACGCTGTGCACGACCCGCCAAGCTTAGGAGGCTGGGCTCGCATCTAACGTGTGCGGTCGCTTGCAGAACGCTCATCAAATTTCAGGGCAAACCGTCCGCCAGGCTGTTTGCGCGAGCCGCGGTCACGGTGCCCCACTCAAGTGCCGAGCACGGCGACACCGTGAAGGGCACGACGGGAGTGTCTCTAGACATGTCTGGTCTGCCTCAAGCGGCGATCACGGTGGCTTCTTCAGACTTCCAGCAAACCCATACCGCCGCGCCGGGCTTGAAGCGCTCGCGCGGGTATTGCGTGACATGGCCTTCGAGCTCGACGGCCCGCCCATTGGCGATGTCGATGGTCAGCTGAACCAGGTGGCCTACGACGAGGGATCGATGCACCGCGCCGCCGATCACGTTGCTGCCGTACTTGCTCGCCAGAGCGTCGCGACCGGTCGCGTCGGTAGGCACCACCTCAAAGGCTTCAGAAGGCACAACGAGCCTGGCTGCAGCGCCGGGTCGAAGCGCACTCTCGCAGGCACCGGCAAAGCGCCCAAACTCGGTGTTGACATGGCCGACCTGCCCGTTCAGTTCGCTCAATGTTCCGGACCAAATCGTGTTGCGGCCGATAAACTGAGCCACGAACGGCGTTGCCGGGCGGGTGTAGAGCTGGTACGGCGACGAGTTCTGTTCGATGCGTCCTTGGTTCATGACGACGATGCGGTCCGACATCGTCAGCGCCTCGGACTGGGCATGCGTGACAAAAACGAAGGTGATCCCCAGGTTGCGCTGCAGCAGCTTCAATTCGCCCTGGATGTTCTTGCGCAGGTTGGCGTCGAGCGCGCCGAGTGGCTCGTCGAGCAGCAGGATCTGCGGTTCGACCACCAGGCCACGCGCCAGGGCGATGCGCTGGCGCTGGCCGCCCGACAAGCGCTGCGTCGACTGCTCCGCGATATCGAGCAAGTCGAGCTTGTCGAGAATGCGATCGACCTTGAGGTCGCGTTCGGCCTTGGGCATCTTCTTGACCTCCAGCCCGTAGCCAACATTTCGCCGCACCGACAGGTGCGGGAACAGCGCGTAATTCTGGAAGATCATCGACGTCGGGCGGCGCTCTGCCGGCAGGTCGTTGATGCGGTACCCGCGAATCAGCAGGTCGCCACTGGTGATGGACTCGAACCCCGCGATCATCCGCAGGGTCGTGGTCTTGCCGCAGCCCGAGGGGCCGAGCAAGGCCACGAACTCACCCTGCTTGACGTCGAGATTCACGTCGATGACCGCAGGGGTGCCGTTGTCGTACACCTTGCCGATGCTGATGAGTTGAAGGTCGTAGTCCACTTCGATCCGGGTCCGATTGCCTAAGGTTGACTGACAGAAAAACGGGGCAGCCATGGACGGCGGCTCCCCCGGTCAGGCGCGTCGATCAGGCGCTGAGAAACTCGTCCCACTTCTGGATCAGGAAGTCGTATTCGTCGGGCCACTGGTGCCAGTACGCGACGTTCTTGGCGCGCTCGTCCAACGAGCCACCGTCACGCAGGTCCCCCTCCTTGATGCCGCGTTCGGGCGCACCGACCCAAGGTTTGCCCTCGTACCAGAACGCGTACTTCTGCGGCGCCATGATCGACTTGATGTTGGTCGTGGGCGAGTAGTAGCCCTGCTCCGACACCGTGATCCCGGGTGGCCCGGACAGCCAGTAGTCGGCATAGGCGATCACCGCTTCGCGATTCTTCGTGCCGGCAATCATCGTCGGGCCGATGGCCCAGCCTCGGTAGCCTTCCTTGGGCACGGCGTACTTGCTGGGCTTGCCCTGCGCTTTGACCGCCATGACGGCGGGCTGCCAGGCGTCGCACACCACCATCTCGCCGGAGGCCATCAGGTTCACCAACTCGCCGAAGTCGCCCCAAAGCGCGCGGAACTGGCCCTCCTTCTTCTTGGAGATGAGGAACTTCATCGCCTCGGTGATCTCCTTCTTGGAAGGGTTGCCTGGGTTCTTGACGTTCGACAGACCGAGCGTGTTCATCGCCATCACGGCCTGACCAATCGCGATCAGGGGGTCGGTGTTGAGACCTGACTTGCCCTTCCATTTCTTGTCGAAGATGGCGGTCCAGGTGTTGGCTTCTTCGGCGCTCAGCACCGACGGGTTGTAGCCGATGGAGTCGTAGTTGTAGACCGCCGGCACCATCCACAACTGAGAGCGCTTCTCATCGGCCCAGATCTGACCGGTGATCTGCGACTTGGCATTCCATTTCGGGTTCACTTTGCTGAACACGTCGCGGATGTTGGCCCAGTTCTTCAGCGCCGCGACCGGAATAGGTTGGACGTTTTTCGTCTGTATCACCGCCGGGAGCCGCTCGGCAATCGTCTCCCAGCAGTCGAAGTCTTTCGAGCCCGAGAGTATTTTGGTCTGCGCGTCCGGGAAGGTGGCCGCCGTGCCTTGGGCCGATCCGACGCCAGAAGCCTTCTTGTAGTCGGCCAGGATGCGCTCTTGCACTGTGACCGACAGGCCGATCGTGCGCAGCGCCTGCTTTTCCAGCGCCGCGGCCGCCCACGCCTGCTGCGCGCCGAACAAGGGCGCGCCGCCCACGGCCAGCGCGGCCATACCCGCGGACTTCTTCAGGAAGCCGCGCCGATAGAGTTCAAGTTCATCACTCATGTTCATCATCTCCAAAGTTTGAGAACCAACAACACGTCGCAGGGGAAGGGCCTAGTACCTGCCCACCAGAAGCCCGCCGTCGACCACCACCACCTGACCCGTCATGTAGCGGGCCGCCGAGCCGGCCAGAAACAACACGACATCGGCAATCTCCTCGGGCTCGCCGATGCGACCCATGGGAATGAAAGCACCCGCAGCTTCGGCACCTTCCGGTCCTAGCGAATGTTCTTTCGACAGAAGCTGCGCAGTGCGGATGTAGCCCGGAGCCACGCCGTTGACGCGAACGCCGGACCGCGCCAACTCCACCGCCATCCCGCGGACGAGACCCACGACACCGGCTTTGGCGGACGAGTAATGCACATGTTCGTCCCAGCCGTAGGCCACACCCATGATCGACGAAACACAGATGACTGCGCCTGCGCCACGTGCCTTCATCGCCGGGACGGCCGGGCGAATAACCCGCAGCATGCCTTTCAGATCGATGTCGAAGGTCTGGTCCCATTGCTCATCGGTCAACTGGTCGAGTGGCACCTTGTGGGCAATGCCGGCGTTGGCCAACACGCAGTCGATCCCACCGAAGCGCGCTGTGATGTCGCGCACCACCTGTTCGGCCTGTGGCGTCGAGCGCACATCGAGCCGCTGGTACTCGGCGCTGCCGCCCGCGGCGGTGATGCTGGCTGCCAGCGCACGGCCGGCGTCATCCAGCACATCGGTGACGACGGCATGCCAGCCATCGGTCGCAAACGCCTGGGCGCAGGCCCGGCCGATGCCAATCGCGCCGCCGGTGATGAGTACGACAGGTTTGCTCATGATCGTCAGGCTTTCTCGGATGAGTTCACAACATCACATCGCCGGAATTGGGCCCGAGGGTTTGCCCGACGAACAGACTGGCTTCGGACGAAGCCAGAAACGCGATGGTCGCCGCGACCTCCTCCGGCTCGCCAAAACGCCCGAGCGGAAGTTGCTCGGCCTTGGCACGACGCCAGTTTTCGGAAAGCGATGCCACCAGAGGCGTGTTGATAGGCCCCGGAGCTACCGCATTGACACGCACGCCGTGCGCGCTGACCTCACGCGCCAAGGCCTTGGTCATGCCGATGACCGCAGCCTTGGCTGAGCTGTAGTGAACCAGTTCGACGCCGCCGATCTGCCCAAGCTGCGACGCCACATTGACGATGACGCCATGACCCTTGGCGAGCATGGCGCCCAGTACCGCACGGCTGCAGAGGTAAGTGCCACGCACATGCACCGCGAAGATGCGATCGAAATCGGCCGGTGCCAAGTCGATGAAAGGAACCTGGTGCGCAAAGCCGGCGTTGTTGACCAGCAACGTGCAGGGCCCGAACGCCTGCTCGGTACACCGAACCAAGGCCGCGACATCGGACTCCGAAGACACGTCGCCGACGACTCCGATCGCCGACCCGCCACCGGCCCGGATAGTCGCGGCCACCTCTTCAGCGCGCTCGGCGTTCAGGTCGTTGACGACCACCGAGTAGCCGTCACGGGCCAGCCGTAGCGCCGTCGCGCGGCCGATGCCGGAGCCCGCGCCAGTGATGATCGCCACACGTGCCTCGTTCATGTCGCCTCCTGGATGGCCACGCGCGCGGCGCGGCGAACCGACATCGACATGAGAATTGCGTAAACCGAAAGCAACGCAAACGAGAAGAGGGTCGTGAGAACGCCAAAGGCGAAGATGTTGGGGTGGATCTCGACCGAGAACGTGCCGTAGATCGCCAGCGGCAGCGTCAGATCGCGCCCCGTGGTGAAGAGCGTGCGCGCGAACTCGTCATACGACAAGGTGAACGCAAACAGCATGGCCGACAGCACGCCCGGGAAAATCAACGGGAAGGTCACCTTGCGGAAGGTGCGCAGCGGCGACACGCCGAGCGACCAGGCGGCTTCTTCGACGGTGCTGTCGAAGCGGTTGTAGATCGCCAACATCACCAGGAAGGCGAACGGGAACGTGTAGACCACATGGAGCACGAAGGCAGTGCCCCACCAGTGAAGGTCGATGCCCATCGCATTGCTGATCAGCGACATGCCCAGACCGACCAGAACACCCGGCACCATCATGCCCAGCACGATGAGGTAGAACACCGTGCCGGCGCCCTTGAAGTTACGACGAAAGGCCTGTGCCGACATCACGCCCAGCACGGTTGAAACCACCATCGTCATGAAGGCCAGCCCGATCGAGCGGTAGAGCGCGGCTTCGATGGGCAGCGGGGCGATGCGCGAAGGGGGTGTCTGCCCGAAGATGTGCCGATACCAATAGGTCGACCATTCGACGATGGGAAATTGTGGCCCGCCGTCCGGCCCGGTCTGGAACGACAACACGCCCAGGACCACCAGCGGGCCGTACAGGAAGACGATGAACAGGGCCGTGTAGACAGCCAGCAGCAAACGTGTGACGGGAGCCTTCATGCTTACAGCTCCCGCCTCAAGTCGACGATGCGTAGCAAGCTGGCCACCACCAAGCCCATCAGTGCCGTGAGCACGACGCCGGCGACCGCGGCGAATGCCCATTTCAGCGATCCCACTTGGATCACGATGATGTTGCCCAGCAGGTTGGTCTTGCGCCCCGACAAGGCCGCTGCGGTGGCGAATTCACCCAGCACCATCACCGAGACGAAGATCGCTCCGACCACCACGCCGGGCATGCTCAGAGGCAGGATGACGGTACGAAAGATCCTCCAGAAACTGGCACCCAAGTCGCGCGCTGCCTCGATGACGTTGGGGTCGATGCGGCCCAGCATGAAGGCGATCGGGCCGACCATGAACACGCAGTAGATTTGCGTCATCCCAATCACTACCGACAGTTCGCTGAACAGCAGCGCCTCGATCGGCGTCGACGTGATGTGCAGCGCCTGCAGCAAGATGTTGATGGCACCCTCCTTGCCCAACATGGGACGCCATGCAAGCACGCGAATCAGGAACGAGGTCCAAAACGGAATCACGCACAGCACCAGCAAGACGGTGGAAAGCGTCTTGTTCTTGACGAACAGACCGACGAACAGCGCCGTCGGATAGCCCACCACCAGGGTGGCCGCCAGCACGATCAACCAAATGCGCAGCGTCGTCCACAAGGCGCCGACATAGGTCTCGCTGCTGAAGAAATTTTCCCAGCTCTGGGTGGTCAGGGTGGGCTCGATGCTGAACGTGGTCTGGGTCCAGAAAGACACGTAGACCATCATCAAAATCGGAACGACGAGAAACAGCAGCATCCACAGCGCGCCCGGCGTGATCAGCCAATACGATGAAACAAGGCGGCGATCTTTGGGGCGCTTGGCGGCATCTGAAGCCAAGCCATTGGTTGGGGTGTTCATGGTGGCGGTGCGAGGTTCAAAACAGTCGCGGGCGGTCAGCCAAAGACGACGGCGTCGTCAACGGCCCACGTGAGGCTGTAGGCGCGCCCCGGCTCCAGGTCGGCTGGGCGGCGATGACTGAGATGGTTTTCGACTTCAACGATCTGCCCCGTCCCGACTTTGAAGAAATGGCGGATGGTCGAGCCCGAGTACTCGCTCGTCACGAACTTGGCCAACAGGCCGGTTCGATCCGGCAACGAGGTTTCCTCTTGGGGCGCAAAACTTATGAGGTCATGCCGGATCGCATACGTGGGTTGTGCGCACTTCACCTTCACGCGAGACGTTGCAAAAAGCGCGTGAGTGCATGAAAAACCATCGGCGCCCGACTGGCCCGTGAACAAGTTGTAGCAGTTCAGGGAACGTGCCACCTCAGGCGTCGCCGGACGGCTGTAGATCGCGTCGGGCACATCGAACTGGCTGATCCGCCCACGGTCGAGCACGATGACGTGGTCACCCATGGCCAAGGCTTCGGTTTCGCTGCCGGTCACGTGCAAGAACGTGACGCCGAGCCGTTCGCGCAGGTTGCGCAACTCCTCGCGCATGCGCGCCCTCAAATTGGCGTCCAGCGCGCCGAGGGGTTCATCCAGAAGTACCAGCCGCGGCTGGGTCACCATGGTGCGGGCCAAGGCAACTCGCTGGCGCTGCCCGCCCGAGATCTCGTGCACGCCGCGCCGCTCCAAACCATTCAACCCGACCAGCGCAATCATGTCGGCCACACGCGCTCGCCCCGGCGGTCTGTCGATCCTCGCGGCGCCCTCGCCGTGGACCAGGCCAAAGGCGATGTTGTCGAACACGTTCAGATGCGGAAACAGCGCGAAGTTTTGAAAGACGAAGCCGATGCCCCTGCGATGCGCGGCGACATCGTCGATGCGCTTTCCGCCCATGGTGATCCGCCCAGCGTCGGGCACCTCGAAACCGGCGATGAGGCGCAACAAAACCGTCTTGCCCGACCCGCTGGGGCCTAACAGCGAAACGTATTCGTTGCTGGGCAGCGAGAGTGAGATGGCATCCAGCACGACGTTGTTGGCGTA
>Ga0209512_1000464_pt1 | contig 67048 bp, 41 predicted proteins | sample frozenSSSSmetaG_FD_184142 | JGI IMG/M metagenome (GOLD analysis project Ga0209512, IMG submission 184142) | Glacier valley bacterial and archeal communities from Borup Fiord, Nunavut, Canada, to study Microbial Dark Matter (Phase II) -... | ecosystem: Environmental > Aquatic > Freshwater > Ice >...
GAAATAATCTACTAGGTATTCGGGTAACAACAGTTTCAAAAGCTCAATATCTGCCACAAATTAGTTTTAGGATTCAAAGATCATATTTTTAATCCTGATTTTGCTCCACAGGTTTTTGACTTGATCCAAAGAATCTTTCTTGATTAAGCAATCTTTCAGGATTATTGTGTACTATTGGGCTAATAACGTAACAAACACTATTCGCTAAAATTCCTGAAATTTAGTGTGAAAATTGATATCAGTTGATAAAAAAACCACATTCACAATTCATCGTTTAATTAGTGCTTTCGATTATGAATAACAAGAAGTATATTTTTGAAACATTCAAAAAACAAATCCATGAATTATCGAAACCATGTTATATTCAGGGATGTGATTTTGATGCTTCCTTCAACCACCTATTGCAGAAAAGAGGGATATTAAACCAGATAGAAGAAAACCAACATATTTATATCCTAATTTTCAACAACCATTATGATCCTCCTGTGTACCTAGACAGGAAAGGAATTAATAAAAACTTCGGGTATAGAGGATTTTGTGAAAAACACGATAATAATTTGTTTAAATCAATTGAATCCGATCCAGTTGACTATAATATTTACCAAAGTCAATTATTATTTTCTTTAAGAGCGTTTTATAACCAAAGAAACAAAAAGGAATATCTCTTTTTACTTTATACCGCCTCTAAGGCAAATGAATTAACGAAAGATATTATCCCTGAGGATTTTTACAACGAATCAACAGCTGCGTTAAGGGATTCATTGAATGAATATGAAACAATTGAAAGTAAACTATTTGACGACTTAAATTACAAATCCGAAAAATTTCATTTTAGAACTATTCATTTACTGAGAACAGAAATCTGTATCTCGTCCTTTTTTACTTATGAAACAACAGAGGAACTTCATAAACTTTTCAGGCTTGACTCGAATTATGAACTGACGAACATTTTCATGACTTTTTTTCCAACAGAAAATCATTCTATTCTAATCCTCGGAGTAGAAAAAAACAAACTAAAAAGATGTGAGGAATATCTAAATCAATACTCTCAGAATTCTGACAAGGCATTAAAATTAATAAGCAATGTTATGTTAACCAATGTTGAGGATTGGGCTCTATCTCCTAGATTTTATGAAACAAATATCAAACATAGAGAAAAGCAAATAATTGAAACACTAAGAAGCTCTAGGACAAATGAAAGACAAGATTTAGAAATCAATTTGTTCAGAATGTAATGAGCCTAACACGACCGACACACAACAAAAACTTACACCTAATTCTATTAAATGAACGATTTATATGATTTAGTCCCTTTTCCTAATAAAATCCGGACTCTTTTTATTTTAGAATCACCTTATACTGATGAAATTAAAGTAGGTTTCCCAGTGGCTGGAAAAGCTGGGAAAACGATGGCTCGGGTAATTTTAGGAAATGATACCATACCTTTTGGGGATTATCTTTTTAATAGGAATGAGCTTGTGTCTGAATATGGAATATTTAACTCTTGTCAGTTTCCATTAGAAATTACTGAAAACCTTCAAGAATCAGAACTTAAAATATCAGAGATAAAGAAGGTTCCCCAAAAAGAAGATGATAGAGATTACAATTACAGGGAACTTAGCAAGTTTTTAAAAACGATTGAAAACTTAGATCTAGAAATTAGATATAAAGAAAGGTTTAAACAATTAATTGAAAACTCACCTTCTATTGAAACATTTGTTTTTTGTGGATTTATTGCCCAAGCCATATTTCTAGAATTATACCCAAACGTACCTATCCCTCCTTACAATAAACCAACTCAATTGAATTCAAAAAAAATACACTTTGTTAATCATCCTAGTGAAAAAGGATCTAAATGGGTATATAAAATATGTTCCAAGAAGATTGAACCATAATTGAATTTCACTTTTCAGATTATTGAATCAAAATATTTTAATTGCTCTAAATCATTTATCAAAAAGTTCGAAATATTTGATATTAGGCTCTTTCTTTTTACCTCATTTTTTCCGCCTCGGTGGACTTGTTTCTCATTCTGTCCAGTTCTTTCTTTTTCAGTTCGTCGCGGCGAAGAGAATTGAGAACAAGAATGAGAATATCACTCACATAACTCCAATTCCCCCTCCAAAAATTCCAAAAACCTTCTCATCTAAAATCACCTAACCAATTGATTTAAAACCAAAAGAAAATCATCAAAATAGCTGATCGAACTCCTTCTTTTGTATCAATTTTGGATGCACTCTCCTAAAATTATTCATCAAAAAAGTATGTTTTTCCATCAAAAAAAATACTTTTATATGAAATAATCACCATAATTTATCATGATAAAAACATTCTTTTTTTTAGTAGTTTTCCTTGGATCAATTACATCCACTTTTGCTAGTACATGGTACGTAAATACCAATGCAACTGGCTCCAATAATGGAACGAACTGGACAGATGCCTACACCGATTTGCAGGATGCTATAGCTATTTCAACTTTCGGAGATCAAATTTGGGTAGCAGCAGGAACCTATAAACCAACCACAACCTCAACTCGAACTATCTATTTCCTAATTGAAAACGGCACGAAGGTTTACGGCGGTTTTAATGGAACAGAAACGATATTAAGTGAACGAAATCCTGTTGCAAATGTTACTGTTTTGAGTGGTGACATTCAAACACTTTCGATATTGGATAATTCATATCATGTTGTTTATTTTTTGAATACAGGAAACCAAACCCTCATCAATGGCTTCACTATAACAGGTGGTATGGCAACACTTAATGGAAGTGCCGATGCTGGTGGTGGTGTATATGCTTCTAATTCAAGCGCTGTTGTTGAAAATTGTAAATTCATCAGTAATAGAGGTGACTATGGTGGAGCATTTGCACAAGTCAACACTGGTATTTGCACCGTAAAAGATTGTGTTTTCGAAGGCAATCTCAGCAATACTGTCGGGGGAGCGGTTTATCTCTCAAACGACCAAGCTTTTTTTACCGATTGTTATTTTGCTTCCAATCAAAGTAATGGCGACGGTGGGGCTGTTTACCTGAATTCTTCCGTATTTGATTTTGACCGCTGTGTTTTTGCAGGAAATAGTTCCGCAGATGACGGAAGTGCATTCTATGTAGGAAACTTTGCCTCCTTGATTTTGTCAAATAGCTTAGTTGTTGGAAATTATGCTAGTGGACAAGAAGTGATTTCCATGAATGAAACATTTAATCAAGAAGTTAATCAGCTAACCAACTGTACGATAGCACACAATAGACAAGTACAAAATGGCGCTGGAACAAGAGCCATTACCATGAACAGTTTAAGTACTATTGATAACACTATCATTTGGGATAATGGGGGTGATTCAGAAGTAATGGCCACGGGAACGGTTATTAACAATTGTATCATTCAGCCTGCTGCGAACAATGCTCCTGGAACGAATGTACTTTCAACAGACCCCTTATTTGTTATGCCTGGAGCCTTAACTACTGCGCCTTTTGACTCAACCAGTTTTGATTATCATTTAAGTTTATTTTCTCCAGGAATTAATACTGGTTTGAACACAGCCGTTTCTGGATCAACCGATTTGGACGAACAAACAAGGATCCAAGGCATTGTAGATTTAGGAGCGTATGAAACCGTATTTTGTAATTCTCCATTCACACTTGAACAAAATGCTCCGTTTGTGATTTGTGCTGGAACACCGATTACCCTTTCTGTTTCAGGTGCGGTAGCCTACTTATGGTCTACGGGTAGTTCCAATTCATCCATTACCGTAAATTCTGCGGGTAACTATTCCGTGATTTTTCAAGATTCAGCAGGTTGCAGAGGAGAGTTGAATGTTCCAGTTACTTTTAGTAGTCTGCCTACGCCAATAATTGTTTTTTCTGGGGGAAATTTATCTACGGGAAGTTTCAGTAATTATCAATGGAGTTTTAACGGAAACCCAATTAACGGAGCAACTGGCGCATCCCATATTCCTTTGGAAGGTTATGGTGAATACACCGTTGATGTTACCAATAGTGCTGGTTGTGAAGGTTACGATTCTTATTGCCTCTCTCCTGTTGCGATTTCAGCCAATGGTCCGACTACATTTTGTGAAGGTGGTTCAGCGACATTAACGGCGGAAAACGGATCAAGTTTCGTGTGGTCGAATGGTGAACTAGACGCTGAAATCACCGTATTTACGGAAGGAACATATACCGTTACAGCCCTTAATACGATTGCAGGTTGTTCTGTAACCTTATCACAACAAATAACGGTCATCACAAATCCGATACCTGTAATCAATTATTCAGGCGGAAACCTTGTTACAGGAACCTTTTCGACCTACCAATGGTATTATAATGGTGCTTTGATCAATGGTGCTAACTCTCAGACTTTAACTCCAAGCAACGGCAATGGGCAATACACAGTGGTCGTAACCAATGCAAACGATTGTGAAGGTAGTTCTGTCGTTTACAACTATAGTAACGTAGGATTGAATGAGGTATTAATGGAAGAGGCTTTCTTCTACCCGAATCCCGTTTCAACTCATGGAACATTGTACATTAAAGGCAACATTGACGTACAAGAAGATGTTGTAATTCGTTTATATGACCTTTATGGTAAGATTTGTTTCGAATACACTGCTCCTGAAATACCAACAAGCATCGCACTATCCGGTATGCAATCTGGTATTTATTTCGCTGAATTGACAGTTGATAAAACAAAAAGATTACACCAACGGATAGTAGTGTATTAAGTAGAGCGTTTCGGTGTTCGATGCTTTTTGTACTTTTCTCTCGGTCTCACCCACTCGTTTCAGTTTGGAGTGTGAGAATTGAGAATGAAAAGATCACATAAAAGACTTCAAATCATTTACCTAAAAGTTCGGATTTTACTCTAAAAGTGTCACAAAAGAAAAAAGCATTTTACACAAGTTAAAATGCTTTCTTTTCTCTCCATACTATTGAATCTTATTCTTCATCAGAATTATTCAACAAATTCATAATCTCATCCAAATTTGGTGAAAGAATGATCTCTGTTCTTCGGTTTTTCGCTTTTCCTTCTGGTGTTTCATTAGAAACTTTTGGAAAGTATTCACCGCGACCTGAAGCGATCATTCGTGATGGTGAAACAGCATATTTCTCATTTAACAAACGTGTAATCACTGTTGCTCGGGCAACACTTAAATCCCAGTTATCTTTAAATAGTGTCGTTTTGATTGGAACATTATCCGTGTGACCTTCAACCAGAATCTGAATATCTGGGTTTTTGTTCAATACATCAGCGAGTACTTTCAATGCTTCAACTCCTTTTGGTTCAACGATTGTAGATCCAGATTTGAATAGCAGTTGATCTGACATCGAAACATATACTTTACCGTCGCGAATCTCCATTGTAAGTTCATCTGAGTTAAATCCTACAAGTGCATCGCGTAAAGTTTGGTTTAACTTTTTTGTCATTTCATCCTGACGTGAAATGATAGACTGCATTTCTCGTAGCATCCGTTCTTTGTTCTGAAGGTCTTTTTCCTTCTGGCTCAATTGGTCTGACTGCAAGTTCAACTGTTCTGACTGATTTTCATTGATATTTTCCTGTCCGGAAAGCTTATTTTGAAGTTTTTTATTATCAACAACAAGTCGCTCATTAGCTGTTTTCTGGTTGGCAAGAAAAATGCATAATGAATCACGTTCCATCAGAACAGCCTGAAGACGTTTCCCGCCTCTTTGTTTCTCTGGAATCGGTTCACCACATTTATAAATTGGTCTACAAGAAGACACTGCTAGCATTCCAATGGCAAAAGCAATTATAAGAATGGATTTATTGAATACGTTCATAACTTTTTGTTTGTAATTAGGATGATTATCCATCATTTGTATATTCAGCCAAGTTAGAAAGTGTATGACCAAGGATTTTATATATGAAAGTGTTTTTCTTACATTCTTCACATCTAAATTTTAGGCTACTTTTGTCTATTAACCTGATTCGAATTCTATCCAATTACAATTCGAAAAACATTAGTTACCTAGTGGCATTACGAATGAAACAGTATCCAGCCTACTCATTTACAACATATTCCAATTTCAAATTACCACCCAGAAGATAGGTTTCTGGATTAAATTACATGGATTTCAAATCAAACAACTGTTGGTAGATCGTATGAAACGGTTTCTCCCATTAATACCTTACGATAGGATCCAAGTTCGAAATTAGCTTTAGAGTAAAGTGAGTGAATGAAATCTTTCACATCTATTGAATTCAAAACCTCAAATTCTTTTAATCGATCAACCATTTTATAATTCTGTTTTGGGTCATCACCTATAACTGAATTTGAGAGATGCATAAGTATTTCAGTGGCATAAAATGGTTTGTTCGGATGAATTTCATCCAATTGTTGAACGATCCAATTTAATGCTCTTTTCTTTGGTTGGCGATACCAATGACCACACATTGTATTTGGAGTTCCTCCAGTTTTCTTGTTGTCATTAATAATTGCAGCACAGCTCATCATTTTATTTGGCGAAATCCCATCATACAACATTTTCCTGGTGTTGATTGATTTACAGTTAACCACAGTTTTGATCGCATCATCTTCTATTGGTTGCATCACTAATCCATCTGGATATGATTTATTTCCAAGATCCTGATTCCATCGTAATGGGCTTCTGACTGGTACATAATTATCTTCTGCCAATTGCCCAACCATTTTCATATAGTCAGGATTGAATAAATGAATATTCTGATGAGAAGATAAGCTGTCAATTCGTTCAGATCCGATAATCGATTTTAAGAGCTTAAATTGAGCCGTAAGTTCTTCTTTCATATCGTCATTGGAATCTGAGTGATAATCCCAATCTTTTATGTCAATGAAATTGAAAACACCATCCGCATCTTTAATGGTAAAAGAAGTAGGTTTTTGCATCAAACTTGGCCCGTAAGTTGTGCAAAAATGTAGTCCAATGCCACATAAGTTTCCTGCTTCATGAACCGCTGCAGCTAGCGAACGAATTTGTTGCTCACTGGCCATATTAATCATTACCTGAACTGAAGTAATTGTTTTGTTTTTTACAGATTGAATAGTTGCTTCATTTACACCTTCGTTTAAACCAAAATCATCTGCTGTTAGTATCAATTTGCTCATTGTGAATAGTTTTAGCTTATTAAATATACAATACTCATTTCTATTTTACAACAATCTTAATTTATTAGTATCAATTTGAAAACTCATATAATGAACAGAATTAAGAATTGAGCAATGGTTAGATGTATTGTGTTTTATGAATTTAACGAAGCATTTAGATGAAGTAAATTAAACATGACAAAGCCAATTATTTACATACTAAATTCACTTGCTAGTTGTTCATTTGGTTATTCTATGATACTTTTAGCTGTATCAACGATCACAAAATAGATAAACACAATAATCCTAACTAATAGGAGTTACTTAACTACAACTTGACATTTGTCCTTACAGATCCATGCGAAATATGATCCATAAATTACTGCTTCAATTCCTATTTATTGTCGGGGTATTCCAATTCTGTTCAGCGCAAATAGATCCAGCTAATCTTGATAAAAAACTCCTCGAGTATGAAATAAAAACCCTGATCGATTCAACTCGATTGGCAAATAATCTTCCTGCCTTGTTCAACGATTCAATTCTGTATGTTGCCTCCAATCATCATGCGAATTACCTTGTTAAAAAAGGAGTTTTGAGTCATGAAGAGCTTGAAAATAAACAATTTTTAACTCCGCAAGATCGTGCGAATTATTACGGCGCACCCAACAATTATTTTGTGGGAGAAAACATTGTGTACACTGTCTTCAACGCTTCCGTGAAAGTGAAGGACAAACTATTTCTAACCACTAACTACCGCGAAATTGCTCGAAGCTTGGTTTATTCTTGGGTCAATTCAAAAGGACATTTCAAGAATATTACAGATCCTGATTATCAAGTTACCGGGTTGGCAATCGCTGTAGATCCTAAGCAAAATCGAATCTATGCTTGCCAGAAATTTGCACACGTTTTGTATACGTATTCATTTCCTGAGAATGAGGATTTTTTTCCCTATTCCAAACTGAATCAAGATTCACTGAAACTACTCACCACCAAAAAATACAGCAACCTTCCCTATCCTTTCGATTTGAGGGATGATAAGGATGATCAATGTGATGAATGCAAAGAAACCTGGCAAGAATTTCCACCATTTTCTGTCAGAGTAGCAAAAAATAATTTCATTTTGCGGGTTGAAAACGCCGATTTCGTGAAGGAATTGATCCAAAATAAACACGATGGTTTTGCAATCGAGATTGTACCTTTTGATGCATTTGCTTGTGGAAACCCTGCCTATGAAGCTGAACCGAGTAGACGAAATGAATTGAAACAAACTTCTGGAATCGTCTTGGAACCTGTTTATCGAAACGATTTGATGAAAGGATTTAAAAAACGAAAAAAAGTCAAAAACCTCTCCTTTGTCAAGTACCTCTTTACTGCTGACTCCGTTTCTTTCTTTAAACGTTTTGGTCGCTATAAATTGGTAAATTTTGATGCCAAATACTTTGAAATAAAATTAGGAAAAGTACCTAAAGACCTCAACGGTTGGTGGAATCACAATCTAGTGTACATCCATAACAAACAAATTTGTCACGTTGTATTTCTGACCAATTATCCAGGGAAATTAAGCACCGAATTGATTGATGTCGATTATTTCCCACCCGTTCCGATTAATCACTATGATTTTAACTTGGAATATTTTAATGATACGCTGGAACTTTTTTACAATTCAGGTCAAACCATTTCTACGAGTAAAGAGTTAGACAACATTATTAAACGTTTTGAGGAACATCATTTAACAATAAAAAGTATTCACATCCAAGGATTTTGTTCTGTGGAAGGTGATAGTTTAACGAATGAAGTACTGCATCAACAACGTGCAGCAAACATTCTTGAACAATTAAAATCGTTGACGGAATCTACAACAACATACACCACTCAATCACAAGTGGCTTGGGCACATTTCTACGAAGCAGTCAAAAACCACCCGAAATGGAAATTTTTATATCCCTTGTCAAAAAGTGAGATTTCATCGTATTTATCCAATCCGAAAAACGAAAAACCTGTTGAGATTTTAAGTCAGGAGCGAAAAGTGAAAGTAGAAATCATTGGAGTGAAAGAATTGACTTCTAAAACAGCTGCATACTATGTTCAACGGGATCTAAAAAAGCTATTTTACAAAGATTCTGTCAAGAAAGAACTTCATTGCAGGGACGTATATAAATTACAATCCTTGTATGAAAAAGCATTCTATCTTTCTACCATTGATACGTTAAGTGTTAGTGATTTCCTGAAAATCGAAATTCCTAAATTCAAGGAAGGTCAATCACATCCTCTCAAACATGACATTGCCTTTTATCGTTACCATTACCTACACCAAACGGCGGACAAAAGCCAACTCTTAAAACTGGAATCACAAGTAGAAGCTGTTTTCCAAGAATGTGGAGCAGCAGAACATCTCAGTCCAGAATTTCATTATTTAAGTGCATGTTTAATCGTAAAAAAGGTGGAACGAAAAGGGAGCAAAAACACACCTGAGAATCCAGACATTCAAAAAGCATTCGATCGTCTCAACCAATTACTAAATGCCTACAATCTCGACTCAAATTTCTTGCTAAATGTATCGAAAGCCAATTTGAACATCATCAATGTACTATGTGAAAACATTGACCCTGAATTGATCTATAAATACAACGATATCGTCAATTCAAGTTTAATACAGATTGTAGAATATGAGCGGCGCACGAACCAATTGAATCCCAAATCAGTACTAAGGCTTGCACAACTGCTCTGTTATTTCAAAAACATTCCACTTGCTGTAGAACTTTGCAGGGGATTTCTTTACGACAACGAAGTACTGAAACTCTACTTACCGCTCGCCTACGTTCACAGTTCCTACCTAAGTGGCGAAAATGAACGACTGTTTGAAATTGAATTTCATGAATTGCTTTTGTTGGCAAAGACACGATTAACTGCAACAGAATGGTGTCAACTATTTTATGGTCAGTGGGGAATTCCTTTTCAAGTAATGGATAATGCACGTTTACATACTGAATTTTGTGCCACCTGCCCGAATCGTGTAAATGAGGTATTTGAAGAAAAATGATTTTGAAGGTAAGAATAGCGTTCACTTTTTATTCCTGCAAGTTACTTAGTCATTTGTTTTAATAATTTGTTGCACCAAGACGGTGTCATAATATGCAATCCTAAACCAATAAATACCAGCAGAAAAATTTTCTAATTCTACTTTCGTAGTTAATTCTGATGAATTTATACGTTGAACAGTTCTACCTAAATAATCCAATACCTCAATTGATAGATCTGCTGTAGCCAATTGAGTAATTACTATATTAGTACTTGTAGGATTAGGGGAAAGTTTAATTTCATTTATAGGATAATAAAATGGATCATCCCATTTAATGTGATTTGTTGGAAAACCTAATCTCATAACAAAATAATTGCCTTTGTAGATCATAAATTTTTCGGCGTTAGGATCAAAATCATTTGGCGCTCGAAATTCACCCGTAACATAAGTGTTTGCTAATTCGTCTACTTCAATAGTACCACTTTTTGAATAAACTGGAACCGTCATCCCCCACAATGGGTTACCGTTATTATCCATTTTCTGAACAAAAGCATTCTCTATCCCTATTGAATTAAAAATATTCGGATTGGCATTTGTTCCCAAGTTTATTTGTCCTGAAAAAGTACCAGTAATGTATAAATTATTACTCTGATCTATTGTTAAATCAGTAATATGATCCAATCCATTTCCACCTATCGTTTTTACCCAAATTAAGGAGCCTTCCGAGGTTAATTTTTGAAGAAAGATATCCCCTCCATGTGATGTGAATTCACTTATCTGTAAACCTGGATCCAGATCCAATGTACCAAAAAAATTACCCGCCACCAAAACATCACCGTTTTCATCAACTTGAATCACCTGACCGTCATCAAGTTGAGCGCTACCAAATGAATAACCCCACTCAAGATCTCCATTTGAAGTAAACTTTTGTACAAATACATCTCTAGATCCGTTAGAAACAAAAGTCGTATCACAACTGCATTCTGCTGTTCCAGTAAATCCTCCAGTAGTATATACATTCCCTGAATTATCAATAGCAATATCATTAATCCAATCAGACTCATCCCCCCCCAAAGAACTCAACCAAAGAAAAGTTCCTTGAGCATCAAGTTTCATTAGAAAAACATCACTATAACTTCCAAAATACTCTGCTACATATTCTCCAGACCCAGGATCCATATCATTTAAATAATGACCAAACTGACCAGCTAGATAAACATTTTCTTGCGCATCCACTTTAATTACACTACCACTATCAAATGTATAGGATCCCATGGTTTTGACCCATAAAAATTCACCATTCGGATTCAATTTTAAGACAAAAATATCGTCAAACCCTTCGGTTGGTGTAATTTCATAGACACCTTCTCCAAAATCTACATCAACAACACCCCAAAAACTGCCTGTCAAATAAATATTTCCATTCAAGTCTGTTGCAATTCCTTCAACCATTTCGGACTCAGAACTACCTAGAATATATAACCAAACTAAGGCTCCATTTGAATCCAATTTCTCAATAAAAATATCATAGCTCCCTTTAGATTGAATATCACTATATTCTAAACCTGGTCCAAATGTTCCTGTGATAAAAAAATTACCTGTAACAATGCTATTTTGGTCATTGTCAACAACTACTTTCGCACTTCCTGCTACTCCAGAAACAGCCCAAGAAAAGTCAGGTGTTTGCCCAAAAACAACTTGGGTAAATAGCGTTGAAATTGCTAAAAAACAAACTGAAAATTTCATCTGTTAAAGATAAGGTATCCTTCATTTAATTACAATGATTTATTAAGTGAATCTTATTTTCATTATTAATAGTTGTATTTCGCAGACAAATACCTCCCATTTGCATAATACATTTTGTTAAACCAACTAAACGAGCAATCTTTGATCTCTATCTTTGAGTTCTGCGGATGAAAAAGTCAATTGTTGTATTGCTGCATATCGGGTTTTGGCTCTGTTACTTTGTATTAATCTTTGTGATTCTAGGAGTGTTATATGGTGATGATGGCATGACTTCTGAAAGCAAAATTGAAAAATCGTTCAAATCCATTTTGTGTTTCGCTGTTGTTCCTTCAGTCATTACCTTTTATTCATTCTACTGGTTTCTATTTCCTAGGTACCTGCAACGACAACGAATTCTTCTATTGATTCTCTTCGGAATTGGTATTTCCATTGGCTCTGCAATCATTGGTTATTTTCTATTAGATCAACTCATTCTTTCTCAACCACAAGACATCAATTGCATGGAAAAAGATGGGAGTAAAACCTACATCGCATTTATTATTTTCATGTCTTTTATAACATTAATTTCAGGGATCATCGCATTGGTCATTAAAGGTTTTATTACCTGGTTTGAGGAATCAAAACTGCGAGAAATCCTGAAACAACAGAATCATGACATGGAATTGGCATTGGTTAAATCGCAATTAGATCCACACTTTTTATTTAATACGATTAACAATATTGATGTTTTGATCTTAAAAAACCCTGAAAATGCGTCCAATTATCTCAATAAACTATCGGACATCATGCGTTTCATGTTATTCGAAACAAAACCAGAGAAAATTTCACTTTCAAAGGAAGTAGAATACATCGAAAAGTACATCGAATTGCAAAAAATACGTACGGCAAATACAAGCTATGTTTCGTTTTTAATCGAAGGAAATCTAGCAGAAAAAACAATTGCCCCCATGGTATTTATTCCGTTTATAGAAAATGCGTTTAAACATACCACCAACAAAAAATTGGAAAATGCTATCGCTGTCAAAATAGTAATTACCGATAAAGCCATCCGACTGATCTGTCAAAACAAATTTGAAGTGAATCGCACCGTAAAAAACGAAAAAAGTGGTTTAGGAAATGGACTCATTCTCAAACGTCTTCAATTGATTTATCCAGATAAACATCACCTTGAAGTGACGAATCAAGATGGAATTTATAGTGTATTTTTATCAATTAATCATGGATAAATACAGTTGCATCATTATTGAAGACGAACCCTTGGCACTTGAGCGCACCAAGGATTTTGTGTTGAAAATTCCATTTCTACAACTGGATGCAACTTTCGATAACGCATTAAATGGCTTGGCATATTTAAGTTCAAACAAGGTTGATTTGCTTTTTCTAGACATCAATATGGATGAATTGTCTGGAATCGAATTGCTTGAAAGTACAACCGTTGATAGTCAAATTATTATAACAACGGCTTACCAAGAATATGCCTTAAAGGGTTATGAACTAAATGTGACGGACTACTTGCTTAAACCCTATACATTCAATCGGTTTTTACAAGCAGTGAACAAAGCGCAAAAAAACTTACAGCAAATAGTTCCGGAGAATGCCCCTGATTACATTTTTGTAAAGACAGAAAATCGATTAGAAAAAATCATGCTCGATGAAATCATTTACATTGAAGGCATGCGTGATTACCGAAGAATTCACACGATGAATAAACGCATCATGACCTTGCAAAATTTCAAAGAATTGGAACTTATCATTCCATCAAGTATTGTGTGCCGTGTGCATAAATCGTTTATGGTTGGGATTAATAAAATTGAATCCATTGAACGCAATCGCATTAAAATTGCAGACCAACTTATCCCTATTTCAGAAACCTATAAAGCAACTTTTTTCAAAGCGATTAGTTCGAAATAAAGTAATTAACCGCTAGTATTTTGCAGACTAAAAGTTGTCTTTTGCAGACGCTTACTTCGATCTTGCATAGTTCAATTGCACAACAATCTCATTCGTAGACTTTTGTATCTATTATCATTCAAACGATACAAATTATATGAAAATGAGATCGATTAGTACAACAGCACTCCTACTCTTTTTTTTCGCTACTTGGTCTTTTGGCCAAGAGCTGACACAAACAGTAAGAGGTGCAATTACAGACACCGATAGTAAACTACCGTTAATTGGTGCAATTGTTAAAGTGCAAGGTAGCAACCCCATTATTGGAGCAACAACGGACGAAAATGGTGAGTTTAGATTGGAAAAAATACCCGTTGGTAGAATTTCATTAGAACTCTCGTTTAGCGGATATGAAACCAAAATCATTCCCGACATTGAAGTGAATTCAGGGAAAGAAAATGTTTTGAATTTCACTTTACAGGAAAGTATTCAAAAATTAGATGAAGTGAATATTACTGCCAACAACAAAGAAAAAGGTGATCCAGTCAACGACATGTCGCTATTGAGTACACGCTCTATTTCCCTCAATGAAACAAAAAGATATGCAGGAAGTTTTAATGATCCGTCAAAAATCCTATCCAATTTTGCGGGAGTTGCAACTACTTCTGGCGATAACGACATCATCGTAAGAGGAAATTCGCCCAAATACATCCAATGGCGATTAGAAGGTGTTGAAATCTCAAATCCAACACATTTTGCTGATCAAAATTCCATTAAAGGTGGAATTAGTGCCTTAAACAATAGTTTATTGGCTACTTCTGATTTTTCAACTGGCGCTTTTTCACCAGAATACGGCGATGTATTATCAGGCGTTTACGATGTACGAATGCGCGCTGGGAATAATGAAAATTTTGAAGCCTCTGTAGGATTGGGAATCATTGGAACAGATGTTACACTTGAAGGGCCATTTAAAAAAGGATACCGCGGTTCGTATCTTGTCAATTACCGTTATTCCACCGTTTCGCTGATTAGCAATTTAGGATTAGTTAAAATTGATGGTGCACTCAACTTTCAAGATGGTGCATTTAAAATCGTTTTACCTACAAAAAGAATGGGCGATTTTTCGTTTTTTGGATTGGGCGGTTTAAGTGGCTTCACCTTCGAAAATGTAAAACCTGATTTTTTCATTACTCCTACGAACACCACAAATACGGAAGAAATCAGTGAAGATTATGATAAAAAGAACCACCTATCAACCATTGGTATGAATCATACTATTATGCTCAATGATCGCAGCTCGCTTAAAACCAGTTTTTCCTATGCGAATAACGGTATTACGGAAGACATCTTTAAAACAACAACATCCAAATCATTTGATAGTCTTGGTGTATTGCTCTCAGAAACCATTAGTGATCCATTACTCGATTATAAAAGCCGTTTGAGAAAAGCAACTATTAGGGGATCTGTAACTTATAACACCAAGTTCAATGCAAAAAACACACTTCAAATCGGCACTAAATACGCGTTGCTAGGATATGATTACAACCTTAGTTATTTAGATAGTTCAGCCAATCGATTTACTGCTGTTGATTTGGATAAAGGAATAACAACTATTCGCAACTTTGTAAGTTGGAAACACCGTTTAAATGACAATATTACGATTGTAACTGGATTTCATAACATGAATGTTTTGCTGAACAACAAAAGTACGTTGGAACCACGTTTTGCAGTGAATTGGAAAATCAATAAAAGGAACTCTATTAATGCAGGTTATGGAAAGCACAGCAGCATGGAAAGTGTACACAATTATTTTGCTAAAGTAGCTTTAAGTGATGGAACGGTAGTAGAACCCAATCAAGATTTAGATCTCTTGAAAGCGGATCATTTTGTGATTGGTTATGAAAATAAGTTCACTAAAAACATGCGTGCAAAAATCGAAGTGTATTACCAACATTTGTACAATTTACCCGTTGAAAACAATGACACCAGCTATTATGCAACTATTAATGAAGGGGTGAGTTTTAGGTATGTTGATCTTGTAAACGAAGGAACAGGAAAAAACTACGGAATAGAACTGACTATTGAACGCTTTTTTGTTAAAAATTATTACTTCATGTTCAATGCTTCCTTGTTTAATTCGAGGTATAAATCATTGGAAGGAATTGAGCGAAACACCCAATACAACAGCAATTACCTCATCAATTTATTGGCAGGTAAAGAATTTGTAAAAATGGGTAAAAAGGAGAATCAAACACTGAATATCAATGCTAAAATATTTTTCGGTGGAGGTCAAAAAATCATTCCATTATTGCGCGATACACAAGGCAACTTAGCTGTAAATCCTGCAACCAATCAATTTTGGGATTACGATAAAGCGTATACCAATTCACTTCAAGATATGTATCAAATCACCTTATCGGCCAGCTATAAATGGAATAAAAATAAAGCTACTCACGAATTGTTTGTCAACTTAGACAACATCACCAATACCCAAAGCAATCTCTCTGAGTACTACGATCAAACGAAAGACAATTCAGTTGGTTATATCAAACAATTTGGGTTGTTTCCAAACCTTATGTACCGTGTTTATTTTTAAGCTGAGTTCGATTGCGATTTTTTAGTAACCAACTTCCGCGATACTCAAGTTAGGGGCATAAAGAACATAAGTTTTTAACCGTTATAATATCAGGTTAATAGAAATAAAATTAAGAAAGATGATGCGTTAACCAATCGCAACCTTTCTTGTAGAAAGAGCATCTAATTCAGGTGCTCTTTTTACATTTCAATACATGAAACAAAAAAACATTCAAAAAGTAACTACCTTTCGCATTCCAACGCACAATTGAAGAACAACGTATTTTTCAAACACGCAAAACAACCACAAACGATGGTAGCATTAATAACAGGAGCAAATTCAGGAATCGGATTTATCACGGCACTTTCTTTAGCAGAACTAGGTGTTGATTTACTATTGATCCTTCGAACGGAAGAAAAAGCGCAAGCAACTAAGGAAGCTATTTTAAAAAACGCTCCTACTTGTAAAATTGATAGCTACGTTGCCGATTTAGAAGATTTAGAATCGGTTAAAAAAGTTGCTGAGGCGATCAAAGAAAAGTACTCCGTTATTGATCGGATCATCAATAATGCTGGTTATTCACCGCATGTAATTGAGTTCACTTCAGATGGTTATGAAAAATCATTTGTAGCAACACATTTGGGACATTTTGTTTTAGTCACTGCCCTACTCGATTTGGTTGAAGCCGCACCAGAAGGTCGCATTATTAGTCTTTCATCCATGGCACATTCTTTTGGAAAAGTGGAACGGATGTTTATGAAAAACAATACCACATTAACCATTATGCAAGCCTATGGAGATGATAAATTAGCCAATCTGTTGTTCATCAAATCACTGGCTGTCAAATTGAAAAAAGCAACTGCTTACAGTGTTCACCCAGGTGTTGTGCGCACCAATTTCGGTTCTCAATTTACAGGGTTCTTTAAATTACTGATCAATTTGATGAAACCGTTTATGATTTCGCCGCAACAAGGAGCTGCAACAACACTTTTTTTAGCAACTACAGATCGTTCTAATTTGACCAACCTTTCTGGTGGGTACTTTGCTAAATCACGCCCAAAAACAACATCTAATGCCGATATTACAGCAGAAAACGCTGAATTGATTTGGCAAAAAAGCATGCAATTTATTGGTGATAAGTAAACTAAAGAACTAACCATTTAATTTAACTTATCGACTATTTTGACTCTACCAATGTGCATATTGCATGTGTGGTTATATTTTGGTGTTAAAAAATTCGATTTAGTTACAGTACTTTTACATCCAAATTAAGATTATAATATGTTGATAACCAAAACTCTTACATGTTTCACACTCTTTTTTTGTGTCCAATTCACTGTTTTTGCACAAAGAGACACTGTTTTTTGGTTTGCAGCACCTGATGTTTCAAGCGGAATCGGTGAGTCTCCAGTGTTTTTACGTTTTCAAACCTATGATCAACCAACTACGATTTCAGTGAGTCAACCAGCAAATGGTGCTTTTATTCCCTTAACGCTTTCAATCCCGAGTTTCTCATCTGATAGTATTAATCTAACTGCTTTTTTAGCATCTATTGAGAGTCCAGCAGCAGACCTCGTTTCAAACAATGGTCTGAAAATTTCATCATCAAGTTTATTAAGTGTAAGTTATGATATTAATTCATCAGGAAATAAGGAGCATTTTAGTCTAAAAGGAGGAAAAGCACTTGGAACAAATTTCTATACACCATTTCAAAAATTTTGGGCAACTAGTACGACAACACCATTAAGCTATTCTGGTTTTGAAATTGTTGCCAGTCAAAACGCGACAACTGTATTGATAACACCACGAACAGCAATTACTGGACATGCAGCGAATGTAACTTATTCCATTTCCTTGAATGCTGGACAAACTTATAGTGCTAGAGATCTGAATGCGACAGCCGTCTCATCATTAGCAGGCTCTATTGTTTCCTCCAATAAACCAGTTGCCATTACTTTGTTTGACGGGCAGTTAACAGAAGGTGCTTGTTCGGATATGATTGGCGATCAAATGATACCAACACCATCACTAGGAACAGATTACGCTATATACAAAGGGATTTCTACAGTAGATCGAATCTATGTTTTAGCAACACAAAATAGCACCGCAATTACCGTTTCTGGAATTGGAACAACTTCAACGTTGATCAATGTTGGTGAGACGTATGAAATTCCAATGACCGAAGATCTGCTTCATATCAATACCTCTAAACCTGTTTATGTGTATCACGTTTCAGGCTTTCAATGCGAATTGAGTGGTGCAATTGTTCCTAGTTTAAATTGTAAGGGAAACAATAATGCCGCTTTTTCACGATCAAATTCTGATTCATTGGGGATCACATTGGTCACAAGAACTGGGTTTGAAGGAAACTTCTTGTTGAATGGAAGTTCAGGTTTAATTACAAGCGGAATGTTTGTGAATGTACCCGGTACTTCAGGTCAATATAAAGCTGCACGCATCTTTTTTACTACCGCACAAATTCCACCAAACTCTCACAATATGATTGTGAATACGACGGATATTTTCACAATGGGGGTTATGACCGGCGGCACCATTAATGCCGGATCAACGTACGCTTATATTACAGATTTCTCTGCTTCAGCAGTATCAAATGCTGGAGTGAATGATACGGTTTGTGCTAACGTAGATTATACACTTAACGGTTCAGTTGGTGGCGGAGCAATCACTGGTAATTGGTCTAGTAATGGTTTTGGAACGTTTCAAAATGGAATAAACAGCATTCCAAATGTTTACATTCCTAGTCCGTTGGATACGTTAATTAGCCCAATTCGATTAATTCTTTCGACAAGTGGTTCTTGTCCTGTTGATAAAGACACCATGTTACTCACCGTGACACCTGAGCCAATTGTAAACGCAAATGTCAATCAAACTATTTGTGCGAACAATGCAACCATCGATTTGAATGGACTTGTTTCTGGTGGTGCTTCAAGTGGTTACTGGTCATCAAATGGAACGGGAGTCTTTTTACCCGATTCAAGTCAACTCAACGCTTCATACGTTCCTTCATCGAATGATATTAGTTTAGGCGCTTTGACTTTTGTGTTAACTTCCAATAATAGTCTCTCATGTGCAACTGTAAGTGATACGATGGAAGTGATGTTTACGGCTGAACCAGTTGTAACCATTAGTTTAGATACGATTACTGTTTGTGCAAATAATAGTACTGTCAATTTATCTGGAACTGTGAGTGGGCCAACAACTACAGGTAAATGGACGAGCTCTGGAACAGGCATCTTTTCACCCAACAATAGCTCCCTGACATGTACCTATTTGCCAAGTGCTGCGGATACAACCAACGGATTTGTTTGGATTCACTTAGAATCGACTTCCAATGGAAATTGTTTACCCAATTTTGATAGCGTATATGTAGTAATTACGAATGCACCCATCGTGAATGCTGGAGTCAATCTATTGAGTTGCACAAATGATGCAGTTGTTCAACTGAATGCAAGTATCACTGGTGGTTCTTTCGGTGGACTTTGGTCAGGTGGAAACGGATCTTACGCACCTTCTACAACAACATTGAATGCTAGTTATACACCAACAGCTTCTGAAATCACAAGCGGTTCGATTGTTTTAACATTAACAGCTACAAACATTGGAACATGTAATTCAGTTTCGGATATTATTCAAATCAATTTTGTTGCTCCTCCTTTTGCAAATTACAGTGCAACAAGTGTATGTGAGGGATTAACAACTCAATTCACTGATTTTTCACTTCCCGGACAAGGTGTCATTAGTTCGTATCTGTTTGATTTTGGTGGCGGACAAACTACTTCCAATCAAAATCCAAGTTATCAATTTTCAGGTGCAGGCTCTTATCCAACTTCACTGATTGTCACAAATTCATTTGGTTGCAGTGATACAGCATTGGTAAACGTAGTTGTTCATGCAAAACCGGTTGCCGATTTCGATTATACTTCAGATTGTTCGAATAATACGGCAACATTGTCCTTTACGGATGCATCAACAAGTGCTTCAACTATCAATTATTGGTTCTATGATTTTGATGGGCAAGGAAGTGCAGCAGTGGAAGATGTGAATCAACAATTTGCATCTGCTGGATCGTTTGATATAACGCACATCGTAACAACTGTAAACGGTTGTAGCGATACGATTGTAAAAGTGGTGGTCATTGATCCGCTTCCTGAAGCAGGATTTTATTACAATTCAAACGGTGGTTTAAATGTTGGAGCGATCTTTAATTTCATCGACACTTCGGAATACAGTATTACTTACAATTGGGATTTTGGCGATGGAGGAAATTCAATAGACCAAAATCCAACTCACACTTATTTTGCAAATGGCAATTATACGGTCATTCAAACCGTTACAAATGCATTAGGTTGTATTGATAGTGCGATTCGTTTTATCTCCATTAATACGGTTACGAATGAGATTACGACGCTCATTCCAACGATTATTTCACCAAACGGAGATGGCATCAACGATGTTTGGAAATTGGATTTTATTCAGCTTTTGTACCCCAATGCTCATGTAGAAATATTCAATGAATGGGGTCAACAACTATTTGTTTCTGACGGATATGGAATACCCTGGGATGGCAGGTATGATTATGAACCAGTTCCAGATGGTAACTACATGTTTGTCATTGAATTAAATGCTGATTCCAATCAAGAAGTCTACAAAGGAGTATTAATGGTCTTAAGAAAACGATAGAACATGAAACTGAAAATCATCATTACCAGCGTATTCTTTCTTCTAATTGTTCAAGTTATCGGACAACAGCAAGGTGTATACACAAATTTTTTAGCAAATCCGCTACATTACAGTCCAGCTGTAGTTGGAAGTACAAATTACCATGAGTTGAGCTTTTACAATAGAAATCAATGGCTTGGTTTTAAAGATGCGCCAACAAATTTCTATTTCAATATTCACGGATCTTACAAAAACAAGGCAAAGCATGGATATGGACTTCAAGTGTTGAGCGAACAAACTGGTTTATTGGCTAAAACAGCCATTTACCTGAATTATGGTTATCAAATGAAACTCTCTGATAATTGGAAATTAGGTTTCGGTATGCGCCCAGGATTCGTACAGTACCGCGTGAAATTATACGATGCAGTCATTGCAGATGAAGGCGACCCTATTTTTACGGGAAACACGTATTCAGGAATTGCATTTGATGTCAATAGTGGACTTCGATTGTATTCAAAGAAGTTTGAATTTAGTGCAACGATTGATCATCTATTAGGCAGACGTTCACCATTTTCTTCCTACAATCAAAATTTGCAATTTCATTACACATTCATGACTTCTTACAAATTGAATTTCAAAAAACACTGGGAGTTCAGACCCGCTTTGCTTCTAAAATATACAACTCCCATTCCTGTGCAATTATCCCTTTTGTTACAATTATCATTCAAGGATCAATTTTTTGGAGGAATCAATTTCAGAAGCAATGACGCCTTAGGAATTTATGCTGGGATGCGCATTAAAAATAGGTTGACAATTAGCTATGGTTACGATTACAGTTACACTTCTATTCGCCATTATTCTGGTGGTTCACACGAAATAGGAATCTCATTTATTCTAACAAAAAATCGTCCTTCTTTAGAAGAAGAAGATGATAAGTTGAATAATAGTATTCTGGAAGATGTTCAGAAAGAAATGGAAAACAATAAATAAGTCAACGTAATTAGAAGACTATGAAGTTTATCAAAATACTTATATTACTCAGCCTTTCCCTCACCATTAATTCCTTTGAAAGTAAAGGACAAATTGATTCAGTGTTTTGGTTTGCTGCTCCATGGGTAACCCCAAGTCACGCTGGAAACACGCCATTGGTTTTGAGAATCTCCACGTTTAATGCCCCAACAACCGTTCGTGTCTACCAACCAGCAGGAACGTATGACTCAACCTTTATTGTTCCAGCCAATTCATTGAATTCCCATTTTTTGACTTCAATTGTCAATACACTAGAATCAAAACCAGCGGACAATATTTTAAATTATGGAATTAAAATAGAAACGGATACTCTTGTAACGATTGTGTATGAGGTTGTAACAGGAGGTAATAATCCAGAGACGTATTCATTAAAAGGGCAAAACGCTATCGGAAATGAGTTTGTTTGTCCATTTCAAACCACTTGGATAAACGGAAATTATGCTCCCATTCAACCGAAGCAAACGTTCAGTATTGTAGCTACAGAAGACAACACCACTATATGGATTACACCAAAAGCCGCCATTGTTGGGCATCCAGCAAATATCAGTTACTCAATTGTTTTAATGAAGGGGCAAGTATATACAGCTGAAAACGTGACACAATTGACAAATGTAGCTGGAAATAGTTTGAGTGGTTCAATTGTCGTTTCAGATAAACCGATCGCCATTACTATTTCAGATGATTCTGTAACAAATTCAGGTGGTGGATGCAGGGATTTAATGGGAGATCAAATTGTACCAGCTGATGTAGTTGGAACTGACTATATTGTAAACCGTGGTAACATGTTTTCCAATTCTCAAGAAGGGATGTTTATTGTAGCAACCGAGAATTTCACCGCTGTAACTATCACAACCATTTTAGGTGTAACCACACAATTATTGAATCAGGGTGATACGTATAAATATATTTTAACCGCAACAGAAGCCTTAGCTTATGTAGATGCTGATAAGCCTGTATATGTGCTACAAGCAAGTGGTTTTGGATGTGAAGTTGGTGCTGCATTATTGCCACCTGTTAACTGCGCAGGATCCAATCAAGTGAGTTTTACGCGAACAAATGCCCAAACCTTTATCTTGAATTTGTTATGTCCAACAACGGCGATTAACAATTTCCTTTTAAATGGTAGCGCTACGTTGGTTCCAGGTTCTGCATTTAGTGTTGTTCCTGGAACAAGTGGATTTTGGTCAGGAGCTCAAATTACCTTCAATACAACCGATATTGTAGCTGGATCATCTAATTTTTTAACGAATTCAACGGATTTCTTCGGGCTAGGTGTCATTAACGGTGGTGCAGGTACAGGTTGTTTATACCATTATATGTCTGCATTTAGCCGAAAAGTTTTTGTCGATGCTGGAAATGACACGATTTTGTGTAACGGTGATCCATCTGTTTTGTTAAATGGAGATGTAACTGGAGGATCAACAACAGGTCTTTGGTCTGCAATTAATGGAGCTGGTACTTTTGTGAATGCAACAGGATTGAATTCAAGTTATGTTCCTTCATTGACTGATTATTCCCAAGGAACGGTAACTTTTGTGCTTGAATCAACTGGAAATTGCGATCCAATTAGAGATACAATGGTCGTAAGTTTTATTCAATCGCCCAATTCAAATGCAGGAATAGATGATACGTATTGTAAAAACAATGTTGGACTCGTTCCAATCGCTGGAAATGTGACGTTTGCAGCTGCTGGAAACTGGACTGGAGGTATCGGTGGAGCATTTGGAAATAGTGGAGCAGCAAACACAACATACACACCTTCTCCAGCAGATTTAGCTGCCGATAGTGTGGCCTTGTATTATTCCACAACTGGAAGCTTTTTCTCTTGTCCAGATGATAGAGATACCGTAGTTATCTACTTTACGCCTTCACCTGTTGTAGAAGCTGGACCAAATCAATTGGTTTGTTCAAATGCAACTGATATTACATTAGCTGGTCTCGTTTCTGGAGCTACTAGCACTGGCGTTTGGACAAGTAGTGGACTTGGAGGTTTTGCTCCTTCGCAATCAGATCTCAATGCAGCGTATGGTTTAACGATTAATGATCTCAGCAATGCATCAGTGGTTTTATTCCTCACCTCGACGAATAATGGCGATTGTCTCGCGGTATATGATAGTGTTGAGGTACAAATTATTGATTTTCCAGTAGTTGATATTACGACTGTTGATTCACTTTGTTCGAATAATACTACTGTGAATTTGACAGGTACAGTGAGTGCTGGATTTTCAAGCATTTGGTCATCTACAGGATTTGGAGGAATTGCAAATCCATCGAGCCTTTCAACAATCTATTCTATCTCGCCTGTTGATATTGCAGCTGGATACATTGATCTAATCCTTGAAACCACAGGAATTTGCCCTGCCGCTCAAGATTCAATACGCGTGACCTTTGTTTCACCTCCGCAAGTTCAACCATTAACAGATCAAACATTCTGTGCCAATAATTTTGTACAATTAAATGGATCCATTATAGGAACTGATTCTACAGGAACTTGGACTACACTAGGAACAGGAACATTTTCGCCGAGTGCATCTTTTTTAAATGGGTTGTATGTTCCATCAAATGCAGATGTACTGAACGGAGGTGTGTCGTTGATTTTGACTTCAACTACCAATTTTGGTTGTCCGCCTGATAAAGATACGATGTTGGTTTCTTTTAGTACAATTCCGAATGCTGACTTTAATTTTACCAACGTTTGCCAAGGTCAAAATATGATTTTTCAAGATCTCTCAACCGTTAATCCAGGTACAATTACAGCTTGGGACTGGGACTTTGGCGACGGAACAAATTCAATCTCAACAAATCCGCAACATAATTACACCCTAAATGGCGGGTTAAACGTTGAATTGATTGTTACTTCAAACAACGGTTGTACAGATACGATTGTAAAAGCAGTGAGTGTGTATCCGCTTCCTCAACCAGGTTTTACTGCTTCCATTGCTTGTGAAGAAACCCCAACCCAGTTTACGAATACCTCTTTTATTTCGAGTGGTTCAATTGCGAACTACATCTATGATTTTAGCGGACTTTCAACAAGTACACAAATCAATCCAATTGCTGTTTTTCCATCAAGTGGCACTTACAATGTGAGCTTGACAGCAACTTCCAACTTTGGATGTACTGCAACGATTATTAGTCCTGTTGTTGTAAATGCTATTCCTACAGCAAATTTCAGTATTAACCCAAATCCAGCATTAATTAATCAAGTTGTCACATTTACAGATCTTACAGCTGGTCAAATAGTAGCTTGGCAATGGGATTTTGGTGATGGTGAAGGAGATAATCAACCCGTTACATTGCATGAATACGATGATGGAGGAACATTTATCGTTTCATTACTGGTTACAGATAACATTGGTTGTATCGATACCATAAGTAAGTCAATTTCCATTACGTTATTACCTGTTTTACCATCTGGATTTACACCGAATGGCGATAATGAAAATGATGTGTTTATTATCCGCGGTGGACCATTCCAATCAATTGATTTTAAAATCTATAACAATTGGGGGCAATTAATTTTTGAATCGAATGAACAAGCCAAAGGCTGGGATGGAACTTTTAAGGGAGAAGACGCCCCACTTGGAGTTTATACTTGGACATTCGTGGTAGATATGGGAGGAGGATTTATTGTGAAAGAATCTGGTGATGTTACTTTAATTCGATAAGACATGAAATTAAAAATTACACTCATTGCACTATTGATGAATGGAATGTCTTATGCTCAAGACGGTCATTTATCGATGTATGATGCTGCTCCGATGTTTTTGAACGGAGGATTAACAGGAGTATTTGAAGGTGATTACCGCTTTCATGCTCAATACCGCACGCAATGGAAAGCCGTGAATTACAAACCTTATACAAGCGCATTATTCAGCTTTGACATGCCCATTAGAAAATGGGGAATTGGCGTGCAAATCAATAATTTTAGAGCTGGTGCTGGCAACTTCAATGTACTCCAAGGGTTAATTTCTGCTGCATATTACGTCCCGCTCACAAAAAACAAAGCACACGTTTTAAATTTTGGGCTACAAGGTGGCGTAACACAAAAATCATTGGAATATCAATTACTCTCGTTTAACAATCAATATACCTTAAATAATGGAGGTCAATTTGATCAAACAATTAGCAGCAATGAATCGTTTGGCGCTGCGTCGAAAGTGATTCCTATGCTGAACGCCTCTGTATTGTACTATTATTCAAAATCTGGATCTCGCTTCAATCCTTTTATTGGTGCTTCATTGTTTAATTTATTACAACCAAATGAATCGTTTTTTGGTCATGAAAGTAAATTGCCGTTGCGTTTATACACCCATATTGGAGCACGAATCAATATTACAGAACTTTTATACTTAACACCAAAAGTTCTGGTAATGAATCAGAAAAAATTTCAAGAACAAACCTATGCCATTGAAGCCGGTTATTTTATGAAAAGCAGTGAAACCTATTTGCTCGCTGGTGTCATTATGCGTGCTAAAGATGCAATGATTACAACAATTGGCGTTCGAAAAGACAGCTACATCTTTAAAATAGGTTATGATTTCAATATTTCTAGCCTCACAAGAACTTCATCTGGAAGAGGTGGATTAGAATTATCCTTCACCTATATTTTCAAAAAGATTAAACCTACCAATTTCAAAAACTGTCCACGCCTCTAGCTTTTAATTATGATGAAACATGTTATATTGATTTGTTGGATAGTATTCTTTGGATTCACAGCAATGGCACAATCCAAACGTTTGTACATCTTTAATGGTGACAAACAGTTTACAGAAATGGACTATCCAAATGCATTGGCAAACTACCAATTAGCCATTTCTGATTCGATTGGATTAAAAGCACTTGTTTTGCCTTATGAAGTACAAATTACCAATCAGAAGTTGCCGAATATGCAAATTCAGGTCGATTCGTCAACAACCGTAAGCCTTGAACAGTATTTGCATCATCAGATAGCTTGGTGTTATTACCGCTTACACGATTATAAAAATGCAGAAATACATTTAGTTAAAACATCGACTGAAGATGCCTATCCACATGATCGTTTTTATTTAGGTGAGAGTTTGATGAATAATCAAAAATACGATGAAGCAATTACGCAATTTGAAACCTATATTCGATCTCCAAAAGCTGATGATGAATTGGCTTACATGGCGCAAGTTTCCATGACGGGTTGTCATTTTGCCCAAGAAGAATTTCAAAAAACGAGAGAAGTATTCATCAAATTAGCTGATACGAATGTGTTTAATGTTGGAACTGCCAATTTTGCAACCATGTATTTTGATAATGATAAGCGGTTAATGTTTACATCTGCTAGACCTGGAGGTGTCATTATCGATGAAACGCAACAATCAGAGTATTTATGTGATGTGTATTGGACGGAATTGCAAGAAACCGGCGAGTGGTCTAGAGCAACCAATTTTGGTCGTCCCTTGAATAGTGCTCAACACGACGGAGCTTCTACCTTCAACAATGACAATGTGATTTTTTATACGCGTTGGAGCGAAGAAAAACGTTCAGAACAAAATATCTACATGGCTCGTTTTCAAAACATGAAGTTTTATGAGGCATTCAAATTGGATTCAGCGGTCAATTATCCCGGTTATAAAAGTATTCAGCCCTATGTTTCAATGGATGGTAAAACGCTCTATTATTCTTCCAACCGGCCAGGTGGATTAGGTGGAATGGATATTTGGAAAATTGCCGTTGATTCTAGCGGATATATTGTGGGGCAACCTGAAAACTTAGGTCCGATGGTGAATACGGATCAAGACGATGTAACACCCTTTTTTCATGAAGTTTCTTCCACTTTATTTTTTGCTTCAAAAGGACATGGAAGCATTGGTGGTTTAGATATTTACAAGTCGTTTTTTGATCGTGAAACAACCTCATTTAATCATGCTCAAAACTTGGGAGTTCCCATTAATTCAAGCAAGGATGATGCGTATATGATGTGGGACTCGAAATTATCAAAAGGTTTCTTTTCGAGTGATCGTCAAGCATGTGAAGGTGGGAGTTGTTATGACATTTATGAAGTATTGAATGAACCGATTCACATTTATTTAAGCGGAACATCTTTCGATAAAGCGACAGAGGAAATTCTACCAAATTGCAAGCTGACATTCAAAGATGTAAAAGGTGAAATGCCTTCATTTACGTTGATGACCGATGAAAAAGGGCATTATGAAACCGAATTAAGCTTTGGGATGGAATGGTTCATTAAATGTCAGAAACAAAATTATTTTGCGGATGCAACAAGTGTAAATACCAATTCGATCACACAAACAACTAGTATCACAAAAGATTTCTATTTGGCTCCAATCCCTGCTACTGAAATAGATCTTGATGGTATTGAATACGATTTCAATTCAGACAAATTGCGGCCTTCGTCTTTGCTTATTCTTGATGAATTGCTTAAATTCTTAGAGTTGAACAACAATATCTCGATTGAAATCAATTCTCATACTGATGCAAAAGGAAACGAATTTTACAATTTAGATTTATCTCAACGAAGAGCAAAATCGTGTGTAGATTATTTAGTTTCTAAAGGTATTGATCCAGCACGTTTAATTGCAAAAGGATATGGTGAAACCCAACCCAATACATTAATGGGAACAGACAAAAAACCAATTCTTGATGCAGAAGGAAACCCTATTTTGTTGACAGAAGCATACATAGAAACCAAGAAATCGAAGGCTGATAAAGACAAACTTCACCAGAAAAATCGAAGAACGGCTTTTAGGGTGTTGAATAGTATTGTTGAGTAACTATAATCTCGGTTCGAGTATTCATTTTTGAATGATAAATCATGCATTAAGTGATTTATTTGGTGTTAGTGAATGATTTATCATGCAATAAATAGGTTTGTAGAATTGATTTTCATCTCAACTCATTTACGATACATGAGCGGTAATCTTTCAGCATATAATTTTCATGCTTTGGGTAGAAGAATGTTTACTAAATCATAGATGCAATATCTCGTGTTTTTCTTACCATTCTGGTCATAAGAATCATAACATCTTTCTTTTTCAATGTACAATTCATAACCGCTTTCATTAAGATACCGGTAAGCAGGAAATGAATCCTAATCATCATGAATATAGAACACGTTTTGATGGATACCGGACGTGTCAATGGAAAGATATTCTGTTAATGTGTCTTTTAAAACCCAATCATCAAGGATGTCTAATTGCATTTTTATAGTGATATCATCCATTGGAGTTAAATAGACTCCAGCTATAATATATTTGCCTTCAATGCTATCTGAGCCAAGAAACAATTCCTTCAGTACCTAAATTGTTGAACTGAGCAAAAAGCGGGTAGGAAATAAGAATAGAAATAACAATCAAAAAATGGTTCATTAAGGAATGATAAATGGCCTGTGAAAACCTTTTCAGTTAAATAATTTTATTCTTTAACCAACTTTCTAATCCAAGAGTTACTTGTAATCGGATCAATAATTTCAACTAGATAAACACCTTGTTTAAGGTCCTCCAACTTTAAGAAATGAGTTTTTTTAATAAACTGAAATTGTGAATAAAGTACATTACCTCTGAGATCATAAATGTTAATATAAATTTCTTGATTGAATTCATCATTGAATTTAATCGTTGTTGTAGAAGTAAAAGGGTTTGGATAAATCATGAAAATTGGGCCATCGATCTCATTGATTAGCAGGCAATTTTCGACAACTATTGAAATAGAATCCATGCTACTACATACAGAAGAATCTGTGTATGTATAAAACACTTCTATAGGACCTGTTCCTCCTAGTGAAGGATCAAATTCATTCATAATTACATTTGTACCCGACCATATTCCACCAATTGGGCTAGCAATTGGAAGTTCGATAGGATCATTTTGTTGACAAATAGTATCTTGAAACCCTAAATCAATTTGAATAATTGGGAAATCAATTATTGATATTTGAACAGAGGTGTCGAATGAACAAAGATCACTAGAAACAGATAATGATAATGTGTATATTCCAGCACTTTGTGAATACCAAGAATATTCATTTCCTGTTTGAAAATTCACACCATCGAGTGACCATTCAATTGTCGGATTGGTCAAATTAGCATCAACCAAACCAATTACCTCCGTACCTGTGCAAGCAATATTCGGAATAGTATAATTGATTATATCACTACAATTATACAGCGTATTTAATGTGGAATTAGTTATAATTGGAGGGTTATAATCAAAATAAATACTTGCACTATTGTGAATTTGAGTCCCATTAACACTATTCTCTTTTATTTTAATTCTATATCGAATAAAACCATGACTAGCGGCTTCGTTTGTTGAACTATCAGTTAAATAAATAAAATTAAAGGCAAAAGTAGCTACACCTTCTTGATTTATAGAAACGAGATAATTATGAGAAGAAGCTAGTAACTCCATACTTCCCCAATCTAAATCAGCATCAAGCTGATCTTTAAGAACAACGGTTATAGCAGTATCGTTACCTGTATTTTGGAATCGAACAGTATATTCTAACCAATCTGTTTCAAGCGGTATATATCCCTTATTTTCAACTCCTACTGGCTCAACAGTCTTGTCATTAGGATCATAAGCACATTGCAAAATTTGATCTAAGCTATCGGAATAAATAGAAGTGTTTGCTCCTAACTCATCGACTGTATATGCATTTAAGTAACTAAACATAGAATCGCCAGCATTTGTAAAATCAGGCATTTGAACCATGAGGTCAATATATTTACTAGTGAAATAATTTAGACTATCAAAATGCCAAAAAACATGCTGACCAACTATAGAGTCTGGTATTAGTGCAGATGATACAAACGTAACCAAAGAATCCAATTCCAATTCAATAATACCTTCAGGATTAGTTGACCCAATATTTTGAACATTAACCCAATAATGAACTAATGTATTACATCGGGGGAAACTTCCTATTAATGATACTTTAAGTTCTTCATGAATAGTTGTAGGAGAATAACCAAAATCACAATTAAAAGTGCTATCTAGTAGATTTGTAACAACAAATTGACATTGGGTCGAATCAGTAGTAATTCCAAAATATGGAACCGCTGGTGGAATAATTTGATTTATACCTTCAAGAATATCAACTCCAATAAATACACCATTAAAATTGGAATAATAATATTGATTTGCTGGCAGTAGCTGCACAGGTTTGTTAGGAATAGGTAAATCGAGTAAATTATTCTGATCATCAGAATTAACGTCAACAAAAAGCTCCCCTCGGAATAAATGATGAAAATTATTTTCGCTTAAATAAATTCCATAATAAGATCCACCGACGAACATTAAATCTTTATTTAAATTTCTTACTGCAAAATCGTAAATAGGAATCTCCAAAAGTTCGGGGCAATACCATCCATCTGAAAAATTTCCTGATGTATCTTGGAAATGAATATTAAACTTGTATTGCGAATCTATAACACAAAGATCAAGAATGCTATCTTTATTAATATCTACAACCACAGAATAACGAGGTTGATGACCAACTGCGTCTGATGCAAAGGAATAAATGTTATTACCATCACCATGATACACCTGCAATCGAAGTTCTCCTTGACTTGAACGATAAAAAGAGAGGTCTAAGTTACCGTCGTTATTTAAATCTTCTAATGTATATGGACGCAAAGGAATACCAGAAGGTAGTTGAACAATTGGAATTGGTGTCCCAACTATCCCATTACCACTAATTGGTAAATAAAAAATCTCCGAGCCAGTACCAACCTGTTTTGATAATATGATATCCATATCATTGTCATTATCCATATCAGCCGATAACAGCATATTATACAATACAGGATCACCTGACAAAATCATAGCTGGACCAAAGGTTAAATTACCTAAATTCCTAATCCATTTGAGATCACCGTTATTGAAATAAACTATATCTGGATAACTATCGTTATCAATATCAACAACAATTGGTATACCAAGTGTCAAATACACAGGAGCAATTGCATCCATTGAAGTGAATAAATTATTACCATTATTAATTAATAAGCGTACAACAGAATAACCACTTTGTAATGTAGGAATCTTGTACAAAATATCATCTTTACCATCTAAATTAAAATCAGCAACACTAACATCAGTTACCTGATCTTGGTAACCACTTAGAGAACCAATTAGTCCAACTGTTGAAGAATAAGAACCATCGCTTTGTCCAAGTTGGTAACTCATTCCTTCATTTGTCGTATAAACAACATCTTCAATACCATCTTGATTAACATGCATCAGTTTAATTGCAGCTGAAATAGTATGATCAAATAGTAACTGCCCAGTTCCAAAACTTAATGCTGCTGTTGATTTGAATAAATATTGTCCCCCAATAAGTAGATCTAAGAATCCATTTCCATCAAAATCTTCAACACCAAAAAAACCGTTATTCCCTGAAGTCATTGGAAGTGAATTTGTTAAAGAAAGGCTTGTAGGCGGAGTAAAAGTACCATTACTATTATTAATCATATATCCCTGATAATAGGAGGAAAAATTTGAATTTGACACTAGTATGTCAGGATAGCCATCATAGGTAATATCTTTTATTGTAAAATAAAAGCAGAGTGCTCCCATTGATACAACGTTAATTGTCCCAAATTGACCATTCCCGAGATTCATAATTGTATAAAGATCCGAGCCTAAATTGAATACAATATCAACATCATTATCTAAGTCAATATCAATCATTTTTGGAGAGTTAATTAAAGCAATCACACTAAAATCAGTTGCAGTATTATAATTTCCAGATCCGTCATTATATCGGATTTGAAAATTCTCATATGTGCCTAAAAAAAAGTCCATATCACCATCCAAATCCATATCAGCTATAGTATTCAATGGTAAAGAAAAAACATATTCTTCCTGCTCAAAAACTAAGTTACCAATGTTCTTATAAACCAAAAAAGTTAAACTTGAAGATGATAATTTTCTAACAATATCCAACTGTCCATCGTTATCTATATCCCAAAGACCAAAACTACTTGCAACATTTACATTCGTTTCAATAATAATTTTTGGGCTTATACCTCCGCTACCATTATTAATATAACAGCTTAATATTGAATCTACTTGACTATATATGAGAATATCTGGAAAACCATCATTATTAATATCCCCAGAATTTATAGTAGATATATTTTGAAGATCCCATGTTTCAGTTAACCGAACTTTATCAAATGAGCCATTGCCATCATTGGGAAACCAATATAAATTTTCATCATAACCAATAAAATCTTGATCTCCATCATTATCAAAGTCAGTTATAATATTGCTACCATTAAAGTGATTCGTTATTTCGATCTGAGAAGAAAACTGACTTAAAACTATAAAATTAAACAGCAAGAAAAAAGAGGTTAAGGATAGGTGTCTCATTTTCGTTTTTTTAACGTTCCTGTAAAGATAAACATATTCAATCAAGAAGTTCAAAAATCCAATTTCGTTGCATTTCAATTTAACCCAAGGGATTCCATTATTAGCTGACATCTACCCTTTATTATTTCATAGTTTAGTCCTACATAAAAATCCTACACCTTAAACTCCGCCCATAACGGATAATGATCCGACAACATCCAAGATAAATTCAACGGTTTTAAATTGCGATTGGAAAGTGCTACTTCTGTAAAGCGATACGAACCTCCATTGATGTATTCCATCGACAAACGGGGAAGATTATTACTGCCATTGAACCACGCAATTTGATCGTAGAATTTTGTTTCATCGAAAATAGAGCGCAAGGTAGCTGGATCTGCTAAATGCGGTGGAATGTGAAGTCCTTCTGAAATAAAGGTGTTGTTCAATAAATCGCCGCGTTCATCGATGTTAAAATCGCCCAATAAAATCAAGTTTTGATCGTACGAATAAACATCTTTTGCCCAAGAAGCCATCCATTTGGCAATCCCAGAAAGTTCCTTGATCCGATCAGTCGATTTATTGCCGTACAACAAGTGCATGGTCACCAAAATAAAGGTTTGTCCCTTGGTTTTAAAACTCACAGCATAAGGTGAACGCGCAAATTGTTCGGTTGTGAAACCATTAACGCCTGTTCGCCATTCGTCTGGAACAACTAATTCACAGGCCAATCCTGAAAGTTGCACACGGCGTGTATCAAAAATATAAGCCATGCGTTCGTCATTCCCAACATTTCCTTGGTTGACATCCGTTAGAATAAACGAATAATGATCTCCCAACAGTTTCATCGTATCGCGCAACCCTTTCAAATTCGCTTTCACTTCTTGAACAGCAATCACATCAAAATGGCGAATAATTTCTGCAATACAAGCCACTGCATGCCAATCTCGTTTGGGAGAATCACTCGTTTTTGACTCCCATTTAGTGGTTAAACTTCCAAATGCGCGAATGTTCCATGTAGCAATTAATAAATTCTTTTCCAGTTCTTTGGATGGAATGGAAGCATCTAAATGTGCTTTGAGATCCGCTAAGTTCTTTTGAACCGAAAGCGGCTGCAAATCAGTGATAGTGGGCATACTTATTTTTTTTTGGAAATGTACAAAAAAAATAAATTCCTCATTCTAAATCGTCTTCATTCGTTTAAAACAGCAAGCGAATTTAAACTGAATCTCTATCTTTGATGCCTTATTAACTTCCACTAGTACGACACATACTGCAAAATTTTTACCAATATGACACCCGTTCAACCAAAAAATAAACTACAAATCCTTTGGTCTGCGTTTCGTTTATCACTCAACGGAACGGAACAAGATTACACGCAAGGAAGCATTCGAAAAGCAGTGTTTTTATTGGCTATTCCAATGATTTTGGAATTGAGCTTGGAAAGCGTTTTCGCAGTAGTAGATATGTTTTTCGTGAGTAAATTGGGTCAAAATGCCATTGCAACAGTTGGTTTAACGGAATCTTTCATCATGATTGTGTACTCCGTTGCTATTGGACTCAGTACAGGTGCATCTGCTATTGTTGCACGTAGAATTGGCGAGAAAGATCCACAAGCAGCTGCCCACGCAGGAGCACAATCGTTGATTATTGCCTTACTGATTACTGTTTTGATGAGTATTTTGGGGATGATCTTTGCCGCTGATATTTTGCGTTTAATGGGCGCAAGTAAGGAGGTTGTGCGTGACGGAACTGTTTTCACACAAATCATGATGGGCGGTAGTTTCTCCGTTTTGTTGATTTTCCTCATCAATGGAATCTTTCGTGGAGCTGGAAATGCTGCAATGGCAATGAAAAGCCTTTGGATCGCCAGTTTAATCAACATCGTCCTATGCCCTATTTTCATTCATTTTTTCGGACTAAAAGGCGCAGCAATTGCCACTGTAATTGGCAGAAGTTCAGGTGTTCTATACCAATGTTATCATTTGTTTAAAGGTAGTGGCGTGTTGCAATTTTATGCGCATCAATTTAAACTCAATACAACCATCGTGAAAGCGATTATCAAAATTGCTTGGCCAGCTACGTTTCAATTTCTCATTGCATCAGGAAGTTGGCTTGTCATTGCACGTTTAGTTGCTGAAACAGGTGGAACAGCAGCTTCTGCGGGCTACCAAGTTGCTATGCGATGTGTGATCTTTTTTATACTTCCGGCTTGGGGATTGAGCAATGCAGCAGCTACGCTGGTAGGGCAAAACTTAGGTGCTAAACAGCTTGACCGCGCCGAACAAAGTGTATTGATAACAACAAAATATAACGCCATTTTTATGAGTAGTGTAATGGTCCTTTTCATTTTCTTTTCTCATCCAATTATTCACATTTTCACGCAAGACAAAGCAGTTGTTGCACACGGAGCTTTGGCATTACAAATTATTGGAACGGCTTATGTTTTTTACGGAATTGGAATGGTGATGACCCAAGCACTCAATGGAGCGGGAGATACTAAAACACCTACGATTATCAATTTTGTCTGTTTTTGGTTGATCCAAATTCCATTAGCGTATTTCTTAGCGAAAGGGTTGAATTTAAAATCGACTGGAGCAATCATAGCCATTCCGATTGCTGAAACCTTAATCGCGTTGGTGGCATGGTATTATTTCAAAAAAGGGAAATGGAAAACAATTGAGGTGTAAATTTATGTAGGCTCAGGATGCCTCCTGAGCCTACATAAATTATTACATCACGTGCCAATGTAAATTATAGCATCAAGATGCAACCATCATCGTGTTTACTTCATCAATGATACAAACACGTAACTATGAACAAAAATTTACTGCTACTTGCGTTTGCTTTGGTCGCACTATCAAACATCAAGGCACAACTTGCCTTACCTTATGAGACTGGATTTGATGATGTTGCAGAACAAACTGGTTGGGTCGAATACAGAAAAGGAGTTATCGGTCAATTTCAAGAATGGACGTACGAAAATTCACTTGCTTATTCAGCTCCTAATTGTTTGATTCATTACTATCCTGTTGGTGGAACAATTCCACAAGATGATTGGTTTGTATCACCTAGTTTTACAATAACAAATGGTGGAATCCTTGATTCATTGCGTTATCATTTTGCTGGATTCGGAACACCACAAGCTGGAGACACGGTTTCTGTTTATTTATTGAACGGATCTCAAGATCCCTATTTAGCTACCTCATCGAGTGTTTTGGTTCAATTTACTGGCACTAACTACCAAAATGACAATACATGGCGTTTGCTTAGTCCTATCTCATTACCATCTCAAGCAGGGAATTGTTATATTGCTTTCCGCTACAAAACCATTTCGAATTGGTTAGATGTTCGGTTTGATAACGTTGGGATCAGTCGCATTTCAGGAGTTGGCTTCGATGAAATAACAGAAGAAACCATTCAAGTATTTCCAAATCCTGTGAGTGATCATCAATTTCAAGTGCAATTAAACGACGCTGCAATAGATGAAACAGATTTATCAATAACATTCTATAACAGTTCGGGGCAGTTGGTCTATTCTACTGCGATTACAAATCATATACTAATTGATTTACCATTGGTTGAAGGGTTTTATGCGTATCGATTAACGAATTCATCAGAAACACCAATAGCATTGGGTAAATTGGTTGTACTGTAACACAGAATATATCAAATACATTCCAAATTCTGTAATTGTTATGATTCGGTAGGCTCAGGATGCATCCTGAGCCTACCGATAATGCATCCTATTCAACAACATCATCCACATTTTAAAAACTGCAAAATTTCACCTTTCTTTCTTCTCGAAACTTCCAATTCTTCTGTGGAATTCTTCATGTAAATAAAACAGGTAGAACCTTTCGAATATTCCTGAATAAAATGAATGTTGATGATAACACTTTTATTAATTCTTAAAAATTGGGGATAGTGCTGGAGCAATTGTTCGTAATCGAGTAACGTTTTCGTGGAAACAAGGCGGTCATTATCACTTGTTATGACCTCGCAATAATTTCGATCTGCTTGGATATAGGAAATGGTATCAATATCAACTAACAGAACTTTATCCTTTTTGTGCAAGGTAATACTTTTCAATAATCCCTGTTTTTCATCCACTGAATTGACAAAATGAATAAAATTAGCATGCTGCTTTAATCGAATAGCTTCTTCAACTTTAGCAACAGATTTGATTAGTTTTAAATAATCGATTGGTTTGAGAATATAATCAACAGCATTAAATTCAAAAGCTTGAATGGCATATTCATCATAAGCAGTAACAAAGATTACATGAAACGCAATTTCGTCAAACATGCGCAATAAATCAAAGCCAGATTGAATGGGCATTCTAACATCCAGAAACACTAAATCTGGAGTTTGATCTAAAATCAACTCATACCCTTCTTTCGCTGTTGCAGCAATTCCTACAACCTCAACAGTGGGGCAATAGTTACGTAGAAAACTGTCTAAAACTGTGCGATTTGCCAGTTCATCGTCAATAATGATACTTTTAATCATTTTCATCGTATAATTTTTTTAGCATCTCTTTTGAAAATAAAATCGAAACTTGGGTTCCAGTTTTATTGTTTTTCTCATCCATTAATTCAACATAATTGATACTTGTACCATTGGTTTCATATAATTGATTCAAACTTTCCAACCGATTTCTAATTAAGGATGTACCTTTTGACTTTCGACCGTTGTTTGTTTCCTTTGGAACGGTAGGAATAAGATGAATTCCATTGTCTTCAATTAATAACGCTAATTGATCATCTTTTTGTATAATTCTTAGCTTCAATTGCGGGTTTTGATCAGTTGCCAAAGGCAATAACCCGTGCCAGATTGCATTTTCAATTAAGGGTTGAGTGATTAAAGCTGGAATATAGATTTCATTCAAATCCAATGCAGGATCAACTTCCAAAACGAATAAAAAAGTATTGTTAAACCTTAATTGTTCTAATTCAACATACAACTCGATCATGGCAATTTCATTTTTTAAACTGCTGACAGATTGATCTGAATAATTCAATAAATAGCGAATAAGCAAACTGAATTTAGCAATATATAAATTGGCTTTATCTGTTTGACTTGTAAGAATCAATTGTTGAATGGCCACCAATGAATTGGACATGAAATGCGGGTTTATCTGGGCTTTTAATGCCGTTAAACGATATTCTGCCAACAACTTTTCAATTGTGGTTTTACGCTCTTCCTTTTTACGAATTTGATAGAATACAATCCAACTAAACACGATTATTGAGCTGATAATACAGATAAATACAATTACGCTAAAAGCATTTGTTTGCCAAAAAGCTGGAGTGATATAAAATGAAAATCGAATCACTTGTTTTTTAGCATTTCTTACATTCATTTTAGGATAGACATACAAGGTGTAATGACCAGGAGCTAAATTCTGTAAATGCAATTGGGTTCCATTGACTTCACCAATATAGGGAGAAGCACCTTCCAATCTGTAATACAGTTTTTTAGTTGGAAATGGGAATGCTAATACATCAAAATTGAAGTAAATGTTATTATGATCATAATCGGATTTAAAATAGCGCTTAGGAATTTTTTTTCCCTTAATAACGATTGACTCTAAATGAAAACGATAATGTGTTTCTTGAGACAATTTTAGTGCATTCAATTTTGTGAGTCCCGATTTTGTTCCAATGTAAATGTCATTTTGATACATGACAGTGCTAACAATTTCTTCATCCAAGATTAAATTCCATGGAGAAGGTTTAATGAGATTTTTATAGTGCTTAACATACGCTCCTTTATTGGTTGATAAAAAAACCATTCCATTAGCAGAAAATGTAATATCGTTAATGACATTAGAGGGAACATTGGTGTATTTTATCAGTTTATTTTGTGCGGAAAGACAATACAAGCCATCTCCTTTCGTACAAATCCACGTGTTATTGTATTGATCAATTTTGAGTTTAACAATGTTTTTATCCGTTAACGGTTTTAAATAAGCTGGGCAGTACAAACCCGATTGAAGCAGAAAACAACCTTTTTGGGTTGAAACAATTAATTCATTTTCGAAACGCTTAACAATGCACCGTGGTTTTTGATCTAACAAAAAACGCGACAGGTCATTTTTACCATTCTCTTTAGTTATTATGGCAGAACCAGAAACTAATATCAATTCATTATCCGATTTTTTAGCAAAAGCGTAGCAATTAAACTTTTCACGCAAAGATCGAACCTGTTTCAAATCTGGACTGATGATTAAAACCTCCTTTTTTGTTCCAAGATAATACGCCCCGTCAAATTCAATAATATCTGTGATATAGGATTTGTTTCCATTGAGATTTACGTGTGTGATTCGGTCATTCTCTTTCACAATAAGATTACCAGAAGCTGTTCCAATAAACAATTTATGATTGATCTCTTTTAATAAGGTAATACATTCATCCAATGCTGGAACATTCGAATAAGACAGATGATCTACATTTTTGGAATAGTAAATACCTTTTTCAATTGTTGAAATCCAAATTCCAGATTGATCATCAAAAAGAATATCTGAAACGGTAGTGTTTTCAAAATACGTTTCTAAGATGTTCAGGTCCTCGTCCAATTCAACCAATCCTCCATTGGCCAGACCAACCCAAAGGTGTCCATTCTGCACTCGTTTAAAACAGATAATACCTTTTTCAAAAACATGAGCAATTGAATCACCATTATTTTTAATGAAATCAATCTTATACCCCCGAGCAATATAAAAACCTTTCGGGTTCTTAATAATGGTGCTTCGTTCCATGTATTCAGTGTTATCAGCAAGGTTTCGAATAAACTTACCGTTATGATCAATGATTTTTAAATAATTTTTTCCTGTTGTGTTATTCTTTGCCGTTAGGAGATGTAAACGTTGATCGATTTTAGTTGCTCGACTATTCAGATGATCTTGACCAGCTGAACCTCCTTCAATTGTATACCTGTTTTTCGGAATTTTGAATGTCTCATAAAATGTTGAGAGGTAAATATTTGCAGAAGCATCCAAAAAAAGATCAGATACTAGTTGATTACATGTCAAAATTTCATCGGTAATGTTTTCCATTCCTAAGACTAGAAAAGCACTATCATTTCTTATTTGGAATATCTGTGCTTTTGAATTAGCAAAGTACATTTTGCCCTCTGATTCTGTTACTGCATAAACAACACTTTCATTGAATGGAATATTCGTACAAACAGGGTTAAAAGTGGTGCCATTGTGTTTAACTATTCCATATTCAGTAAACACCCATACATAACCATTCTGATCTTGAAAGAGGTGGTACACTTCCATTGCAGGAACACCATCTTCGATACTAAGATTCTTGAAAACAAGCTGCTGTGCATGAATTACTGTAGAGCTAGTTATTAAAAGCAAACAGTAGAGTAAATTTCTGAACATTTCGAACAAAAATAATAGTTAAATCAAAAGAGCAATCCAAAAAAAATAGTTGTTGTGAAAAAAAAGCTATCGTGTGGTAATTCATCATCTCTTATAGGCATGAATACCTTTGTCGAGCTTTTCATGCCTATAAGAGTATCACACGAGGTGTTTGGAATGACCAATGTGCTTATAGACAATTTTCAGTTATCATTACAACTGTTAAATCTGGAAATGGACAAACAATTGAAGTCGTTGAGGATCCAAATGCATCTAATTACGGCGCTGCATCTATAGCGAATTTGATCAATCAGAAAGCAAAAGAAAATACTATCGCGATTTATCCGAATCCAAGTAATGGCTTGTACACCCTTGAATTATCTAATCCATCTAAATAAGGCGTTGATTGCGTCAACTTAGTGTTTAATTAGATAGGCGTGGGATAAATTTCCTACGCCTATCTGTTAATATAAAAAGTAGGCTCTGGATGCGTCCAGAGCCTACTTTTTTAAAATTATTCCTCCTCCAAAATCGCCTGTACACGCCCCACCAATCCATCTTCGGTCATGATTTTAATTCCATGTGGATGAATAGGAGATTTTGTAAGGATTCGTTGTACAATTCCCTCAGTTAATTCTCCTGATCGTTGATGATTTTTCTGAATAAACTCAACCAATTGTCCTGGATGAATGTCTTTACGTTGAGGAATCATATCGTTCAATTTTGATGCAATAATAATCAATTGGTGTTGAAACCATTTTACTTTATTCTCTGTTTACAGATAGTTTTCCTTTAGGAAGGATGTGTTTTTGTACAGGCGCGGGATGCATCACGTGCCTACAGGAATGCCTATTCAACATTCTTTTATATTTTTGTCCCATGTTTAGAAATTACCTTATCATTCAATGGTTGATTATCGCATCAACTGGTTTTTCACAAAAAATTAAGGTTGACACAACTGATCTTACTTTCAATGGATCACGCATCAATCCATATCAACAGGAATTTGATTCTACGGGAAAATTGACCCTTTCAGGTTATATAGATACGTATTATGCTTATTACACAGATACTGCTGATGTATCTGGGTTTCAAAAATTTCCAACAATAGCTCCTAGAAACGATCAATTTGGTATTAATATCTTACAAGTTTCTGCTAAATATCAAGCTGAACGCTTTCGTGGTGTTGCAACTGTTTTTTTTGGAGATTGTCCACAAAGTTATTGGTCAAAACACCTCAATTTCATTCAAGAAGCTAATGCTGGGTTTAGAATTATTGGAAAATTATGGCTTGATGCTGGGTTTTTCAGAACTCATTTTGGATTGGAATCAATTCAACCACGTGAAAATATTGCTACAAGCACCTCTACTGTAAACTACTTCGAACCTTATTATCTAAGTGGTGCAAAGTTGACATGGCAGCATTCGGATAAACTTATCTTACAAGCCAATATTTTCAACGGTTTTGATTACTTTCTTGAAAAGAACTCCAATAAAGCAATAGGATTTTCAACCGTTTATTCGCCATCCAGTAATTGGTCTTATGCGTTTAATACCATTTTCTGTGATGAAAGTCCAGATGGTTTCCCTGTAAATCAATTGCGCAACTACAACAATCTAATTGTTACTTATAAATCAACTCGTTTGACGATAGGAATGGAAGCTAATTTTGGATGGCAAAAAAACTCAAAATTAACAGACAGTACAGCAAACGCTTTGATTTTTTCTGGATTGTTATCTGCAAAATATCGATTAACACCTAAATGGGCTGTCTATGGAAGAACCGAATTTTTTACTGATCCAAACCAAGTGCTCACAGGTCCCGTACAAAGTGAGAATAATCAGTTTGTAGGATTGGATATTATCGGTTTCACTGCGGGAATTGAATACAAACCGATTCCAAATGCGTATTTAAGAATTGAAGGTCGTTATCTACAAACCAAAAAGACTGAACGAATTTTTTATTACAATGGAAATTCAATGAACCACCGCAATGAACTCATCGTGAGTCTTGGTGTCTGGTTCTAAAAATTACTTTATTCTAAGCCCATGACTAGCTTTAAACATGCCGTTCTTTTTCCTGCGATTCTAATTTGTTCGGTTGTTTTTCTTGTACAATCATGTGCTGTAAACAGAAACCCTTCAGTTGATGAACCACTTCCTGAAGAAGTTGCTCGGTATTATGTTGTGATCGCAGATACCAATCAATCGTATTGGGAAGTTCATTCAACGATGATGTCATTCCAACAAACAAGTGGTCAAGAAATTGATACAATGGGACGTTATTTCAATGAAAATGCCAATTCATTGATGCTTCCTGAAGATGATGAAGATGAAATTTATCGAGGAGCATATTATCCAAGACGTCATCCATCAACTGTGCTAAGTATCGAATATTTAGAAACCTATCGTGAAGAGAGTTTAGCGACTACATTTGCTTGTGTTGTCGGCATTTACGAGAATGAACATGACGCTCGTTTAGCGGTTAAAAAATGGAAATCAACGTTTCCAAAGATCTATTCACAACAAGCAGATATTTATGTGGGATGTATGCATTAGGTTAAGATGAAATAATTTTCATGCCCACATCTTATATGCTCTAAATATCAATCAGTTAACATCACGTAAAATTGCGAATTTACGCGATGTAACTAAGCATGATTTTACCACGTAAATTCGCAATTTTACGTGCTTGATTCACCCCTAAAAACCCATTCAATCTTCCTTATCTTTCGATTCAACTTCTGTCTTCGCATACTTCTAATAGAAATAGGCTCCAACCAATAACAGACCTCCTAGTTCCATAAATAGAGTTTGTTGAAAAGTCGAAAATGAGGCGGAGATAAGGCACAGACATTGAAAATCTATTCATCAAAAAATCCCAACAGCATTTAATCTATCGGGATTCTTACTAAGAACGGTGAATTATTCAATCTAAGACCGTTGCAACATTCATTAATCGAGGCGTGAATAAAATTTAACACCGCAGTTTACACTTGTAAATGAGGATGTTGAATTTTTGAAATAACGAAGAGTAAGAGGTTATGCAACGGTCTTATTACTTCAACAAAACAACATGTCCTACATGTTCAAACACTTCATCAGTATACTTGGACTTGAACTTAATTGTCCATGTATACGTTCCATCTTGTGAACTTTTTCCTTTATATGTTCCATCCCACCCATCGGTAGTTGTATTGGTTTCAAACACCAATTCTCCCCAACGATCATAAATCAATAATTCGTAACTTGCTTCATCTACTCCTGAAGTAATTACTGGGTAAAAACCATTATTGAATGGATCGCCATTGGGTGTAAACGAATTGGGAACATAGAAAATAATATCTTCTTGAATAACAACAGTTATTTTGGATGTATCTGGACAACCAAGGATGTTGGTAACAACAAGTTGAACGACAAAATTCCCTGGTGTTTCAGGCAAATTCATTGTAAATTGATTCAATTGAGAAATCAGTAAGTTGTTGTGATACCAACTCAATGGCCCTTCTGTGTTCGGTGTACTAAATGTTACTACAGGATCGCTACTTGAAACTGGATTCGGAGTCGCATAAATCGTGGCGTTGGGAACTGGAATCACCGTAACTACTGCCAAAGCCATTTCTGAACAACCGTTTGTCGTTCCAGTTACGGTGTAGGTTTGTGTAGAGGACGGAGAAGCTATTACCTCAACTCCCGTAGTTGCATTGAGTCCAATTGGAGGTGACCATGTATACGTAGTTGCACCATTAGCCGTCAATAATGTACTTTGTCCAGCACAAATACTATCTGAATTAACCGTTACCGTAAATGCGGGCACAACTGTTACAGTTGATTGAACAGTATCTTTGCATCCACTTAAAGTTGTTCCTATTACGGTGTAAATCGTTGTAACAGTTGGATTTGCTTGCACACTTGCTCCTGTAGTCGCACTCAAACCTGTTGCTGGTGACCATTCATAGGTTGAAGCACCACTAGCTGTTAATGTTTCTATATCATTCGGATCTCCCGCACATACAATTGCGTCATTCACTGTAATAGTAGGATCTTCAACCACAACCGTAACTTGTGTTGTATTACTGCAACCATTGATGTCAATTCCAGTAATGGTATAGGTTGTGGTAATGAGTGGATTTGCCGTAACAGTTGTTCCGGTTGTAGCACTCAAACCTGTAGCTGGCGACCATGAATACGTATCAGCACCCGCTGCTGTGAGATCACCTGAAAAATATTTGCAAATGGTCAACGAATTAACTGTAATGACGGGCAATGGATGTACCGTTACTGTTGCAGTTGTAGTATCAGAACATCCGCTAGTTGTGCCAATAATTGTATAGGTTGTTGTTACCACAGGATTGGCATTTACTGTTGCTCCAGTTATTGCACTTAAACCTGTTCCAGGAGACCATGAATAAGTGGTTGCTCCAGTTGCATTTAGAGCGACTGTACTTCCAATACAAATTTCTTCATCTGGAACACTAATAACAGGCGAAGGAAGAACGGATAACACAATCGTATCAGATCCAATGCAACCAGCACTGTCAACAGTTACCCAATAAGTCCCTGGATTTAATGCGTTAAATTGCTGATTAACAGAAGCATCCTGCCATACGTAAATGGAATTGATCCAACCAGCATCCAACACAAAATCTACTTGATCGCAAAAAGTACTGTCTGGACCTAAATCAACAGGGATTTCACCAACCAACACCTGAATTGTGTCAAACAACTCACACCCAAGTAAGTCAGTAACCATAACATGATAAGTACCACTCGTGGTGACAGTAAACGTTTGATTCGTACTTCCATCTTGCCATAAATAAGTATCTGCTCCTACTCCAGCATCTAATACGATATTTCCCGAACAGATAATGGTATCATTCCCCAAATCAAGTGTCAATGTTGAAGTAGTACCAGTGATAACAACTGAAATCTGATAAACAGTATCACAACCAAAAATCAGACTTACTTGATGTGTTCCCGGACAAAGATCGATAGCTGTTTGGGTAGTTTGTCCTGACGGAGACCAGTAAAAAGTATAACCGTTTGTATTCTGACACACATTGACTGTAGCTGAACCATCACAACTATTGCAATGTGCATCAACAGAAGTTATGGAATAAGTATTCGTTATAAAGGGAGTAATATCAATTTGGGCAACAAAATCTCTTCCAGATACATAGAGCAAATTCCCCTTGTAAAGCTTCACATCATAACAAGTGTCAGGAAGATTAATCGTTGAAGTCAAGCCCAAATTCTCGTTGTAAACACGAACCGTTTTCGCAACACCAACAAATACATTCCCACATAAATCAGCATCAATTCCTCCACCTCCAAGGCCATACAATTGTATCCCTACAGTTAATTGCCCAAGAATAGCACCCGTTGTTTTATTGCGTTTTACCAATTCAATTCCATTGTATTCAAAAACGAAATCGCGGTTAGCGGCCAATCCATTGAATCCATTTGTTGAAGTCCAACCAAATCCATTCGTAATTTGTGCACACATATTTTCTGGAATGAATGCAGGTAACAATTCATTTTGCCAAATAGGAACATTAAATCCGGGTAAACTGGTTTTATAAATTCTTCCATAGGAATTCCGCGAATAAGCCGTTAAACCGTCTGGATCAATTTCAATACAATTGACATCTTGTTGAACATCCAATGGTGTGATTTCCAGATTATTAATTGCACTTAAATCTGGGAGCATTCTACCATGTGTAAATGAATTCATTGGACCACCAAGCCCCATCAGAATCTGATTATTACACCGATCAAACTCCATCCGCCAAAACTCTAAGTTATCTACTCCTCCATTGTAAGGGAAAATGGCTGTTTGAATTCCAGTTGGACTGAGACGAAGAACGGGGGTAGCATTAGCGTGTCCTTCTGAATAATAGATTTCATTAGTGTTTCTATTTGTAGTAAGATCTCCTAATTCAATGTAGGACGTGTTAAATACCCACTGTAATTCTCCTGACGAATTGAACTTCATCACTTTCACTTGATAAGCGGGTGTCATGAATGTTTCTACGATCATATTTCCTTGACTATCCCAATCAAGATTCCATGCATAATGCAATTCTCCCGGTTGTGCAATTGCTGTCACCCAAGGATCAATCACCAAATCATGACCAGTTTGAACCTTTTCCACGTTAAATTTCACGGTATTTCCCTGGATAGCATAACTCACAGGGATTTCATCACGGTTATCTTTGTCATACGCCATTAAGTTCTTCTCCGTAAACGTTTTGTCTGTTGTTTTCAATAACAAATTTCCTTCGTTATCTAATTTAAGAGAAGTTGCATCAGGATAACTCACTTGAATAAGTGAAGCATCAGCGCCAGCATGAACAATGAAATCATATTTTATTCCGCCATTTTCGGGTAAAGTAAAAACCATATCAATACCTGGATATACATCTCGGTAGTAGATCCGCTGACATGTTTTTGCTTGTATCGTTGAATCCTTCACAAAATAATGGCTGGTAAATTCCAATGGTTCTTGCAATTCAACTTGCGGCTTTTGTGCACCCTCCAAGCGTATGCGAAACTGATAATTTGCGTACAAATCAATTTTTTTCATTTGCCCATAAAGAATCGCTTTTTTCTTTTTGCGCATTTCCTTTCCAAAAAACAATGGTTTCTGATAAGTGTAAGTAATTTCATTATCGGAAAAAGCAATAGAAAAACCATCTATTTGTGCCATATAATGAATCGTTCCAACTGTGGAACTTGGTTCAAATTGCCCAGCATTTTGAACAAAATAGCGCGTTGGTATTTCTGTATTCCAATTAAATTGCCCGTGTAGTATAGTCTGGATGAATAGCATTGAAACACATAGTGTGAATGTTAGTTTACCCATGATAGAAGTTTTTTTCTATCAACAATACTCTCAAAATCAGGTAACGTTGCCTGAGTTTCTAAAAAAAGTTAACGAATTGAGAATTCATCTCCTAAAGTGTAGGTTTTGTTGCGTAAAAAGCAATGAATCAAGTTTTTCTCCTGACAAATACTCCATTTTTCACGACAAACACTTCTTTGCCAACTTGCACTGTGGCGCCTTCTTCGAAGGTGTGTAGGTTGGTATAATCATGGTTACTAAAATGCAATGTGCCTTTTGTAGCACGCACTAAATTCATATAATTTTCATTCAAGATAGGTGATAATCCACAGACAATAACATGCACTGGTTTTGTTAACTGAGGAACCAATGACATATCACGAGGAGAAGCCATGTTATCTGCTATCATGATGGTACTTTCACAGGTTGGACACGCTTGTTCGGCTTTCATCAGTGCTTCAATGTTATTCTCAGGTAAGTCACCTCCTGATCCTGCTTTCATCGATTCAGACATTTTGGTCAACACTTCCTCCAGCACAATTGCTTTAAAAACGGTAATCCCTCCTACTTGCCCTACTCTTTTAGAATTATCCTTGCGATTATCTCCATCATTAAAAAACACGAATTGTGTCATTGAAGTATCTTTCTTAGCAAATTGAATTTGTAAGAACTGTAATATTTGCGCACTATAAGGTGCCATACTAGCTGTCACATCACATACTAAAATGGTTTTTTTCCATTGATTTTTAGCCAGTGTTTCTGCAACAAACTTCCCCTGTGGAGTTGGTTTAATACGTGAATAATCAAATGTTGGTGTAGAAGTAGGAACTTCTGCATCCATGGCATAAACTTCCAAAGGACTAGGAACAATGCTTCCACGTTCCATAAAATCAACCGTAAACATGATCATACAGTCTACTTTTTTTCCTCCAACAGTTCCTGGGTTCCATTTTGGCATTGTGCGCATGAACCGCAATACCTCTTCATGATAAGGAGTAGATGTGCCAGGTAAGGAAATATGCTGAATATTGCCTTCTTTATCGACCACAAATTGCACGGTTACTTGTTCGGAAGGTGCTCTTGCAGCAGTTGAAGGTGTTTTGATATTTCGGGTAAAAAAATCAATTCGCGCACGTTCACCTCCAATAAAATCAGGCATTTTGATTTTTGGTGGCTCAGCTGTAGGGGTTACCACAACAGTATCTGGTTTTAATGTGTTTTTGATAAACGCATCATAAGCATAAGCAGGAACCGAACCGTCTGCAACTGCTTTTAAAAATTCAAGTTCAGCGTCTCTCAATGCTACCGATTCAGGTTCACGATAGGTAATCGCAACTCCGTGATAAAAGTCTTTACCCATTTCTGCAGTTGTGCATCCTGACTGGGCAAACAATACCCATTCTATTGCTGGCTGAGTAAGTAACTGAGGAGCTGCAGAGATCAATGAACGTAATCGTTTTCTATTTAATCCATGTTGGTCAAAGGTTTCAGATTTTCGGTAGGTTGTGTAGATCAATTCTACCTTCGTGATTACTTTTCCTTTAAGAGCTTGCAATGATTTTACATCTATATAAATCGCATCATTAAACCCAGTTTGCAAAAAGAATACGTTTTGTTTTGGTCGCGTGTCGTATTTAGGAAGTGAACGAGGCGTTAATTTGATTACTTGCTCAATGAGTGCATCTGCGGTTTGTTGAGCATTTGAGCAGACCAACCACGGTAAAAAAATTAGAAGGAGGTAAAACTTATTCATAATTCCTGCTTTAAATCGTAATACAGCATTTTGGATTTGTTACAGTTTAATCTTGAAAATAATCGGTTTTAATGCGAGCAACTACCCTCCCATCCAAAAAAGCGTGAGGTGTTTTGAAATGAAGAAAAAGGTGAATAAAAAGAGGATATTACGGTGGATCGTTCCTTCTTTTTCATCCAAGATTAGTAGAATTAACCAACCAACTAACGGAATCATTGCCCATAAAAAAGCGTGCTCTAGCAAAGCACCAACAAAATAACTGCTAATGAAAACAACACATCCGATGATTCCAAGAATTCGAAACATAAATTGCCGCAATTTCAATGAAATAAGAATTCCCCAACTAAGAAAAACAAGCACAAAACCTAAGATGAGAAAATCAGGTAGAGAACTGTCATAAAACAAAACGAAATCTTGGTCATCGAAAAAGAATTCTAAGACAAATTGAGAAGTTGACAACTGTAATAGCGCCCAAACGAATGCCAAAACGCCAATGATTCCAGGTTTTTTATCTATGAAATACAACCCAATTAACGCTCCCAGCATCGACAATTCATACATCGGAAACGGAAAAACCCATGTTCCTTTTTGCATGTATATTGAAAATCCAAAAATACAAGCTGTGAGTATGGTGAGTCGAACAACCTGTTCTCTAGTCATTTTTCTTAGCCAAGGCTTCTTCGATGTAATCAAATGTTGAAAGGATCACTGGCTTTCCATTAACAACAGCGATGTCGTGTTCGAAATGTGCACTTGGTTTTCCATCAGCCGTTACAATGGTCCAATTATCATCTAATTGAGTCACTTTTTCTGTTCCCATATTGATCATGGGTTCAATAGCAATGGTCAATCCATTCATGATTTTCTTGCCTTGTCCGCGTTTTCCATAATTGGGAACTTGTGGATCTTCGTGTAAGGTTTTCCCTAATCCATGACCAACCAATTCGCGCACAACACCGTAACCATTTTTTTCGGCATGTTGTTGAATCGCGAAACCAATATCATCAATGCGATTTCCAACGACAGCTTGTTCAATTCCGAGGTATAAACATTCTTTAGTAACATCAAGTAATCGCTGACATTCATCTGAAATTTTACCAATCGCAAATGTGTACGCATGATCACCATAATACCCTTTGTAAACAGCTCCACAATCTACAGAAACAATATCTCCTTCTTGAATTGGTTTGTTGGTTGGAAGACCATGTACAACTTGTTCATTAACAGAAATCAACAAGGTACTCGGACAACCATATAAACCTAAGAAACCTGGAATTGCATCTTGCGAGCGAATGTACTTTTCAGCCATAGCATCCAATTCCAATGGAGTAACACCAGGACGGATTGCTTCTGCAACTAATCCTAATGTGCGACTAACAACCAATGCGGCTTGACGCATAATTTCTATTTCTTCTGCTGTTTTGTACTTAATCATCGTGCGTTTGAGGAAATTCATGAAGGGCAAAGATAAACAATCCTGTATGATTTTTGCAGGTATTTAAAGGATATAAATGGGGGAATAAAAATGACGTATGCATGCGATGCATGGAAATATTGTAGGCTCTGGATGCATCCAGAGCCTACAAGACGATTTTTATGCAGATGATAGGTACGTGATGTGTATAATTACGTAGGATGTAATGCATATAATTACCTAGGCAAGTGATGCGTATAAACAATGTAGGACGTGATGCATATAAACAATGTAGGCTCTGGATGCATCCAGAGCCTACGATTAATAATGTTCATCCTTCGGATTATTTTCCTTTTGGAACGTGTTTATCCGTATATTTTTGTGCTGTGCGATTCCAATTATCAATGTATTTAGAACGCAATGTATTTAACAATTCATTTGTTTTGTTGTAGGCATTTACACCTTCGTTCATTTCATTAATTGCCTTGTTGTAATTATCCACATCTTCTTTTGTTCTGTCTTTTTCTTTTTTCTGGTCAAATGCAGCTTTCACTTTCGTGAAGTTTTCAGATTTCAAAAAATAATCTGACATTTTAGGTGTTTCTTTTTCGGCTTCTGTGATGTAAAACTTCAACAATTCTTTGGTCACTTCAATCAATGAATTGTCATTGGCATAACCTGTCAATTTTGCAAGTTTCTCTAATCCTTCTTCAGCTGTCGATTTTAATGCATTTCTATTTTGTTCAATCGCACTCAAATCTTTACGGCCAATCGCATCGATCAAATAGATTTCTTGCTTAAAGCTTTTGAAGAAAATCAAATAAACTTCATTGTAGTGATCGTAAACTTGACCAGAAATTTCCATCTTTTTATCCAACTCATCTGATGTTTCGATGATCTTGATGTCATTTGCAGCTGCAAAAACACGTTGTGAACGATCGACCATTTTTCCTGCTTCAACCAATTTATCACTTGCTTGTTCACGCGCTGTCATATATGCTTCCATTGCATCATAGGAATCTTCTGAAATAGCCTCCATGTCAACTACTTTTGCATAATCTTCTTTCAACACTAAATTCACAATCGTGAAATAAGCAACAACAGAATCTCTGTAGTCTTTTGAACCATTAAATGCTTTTGCTGCTTTAGCTTTTGAAAGTGCTGCATTCGAGGTTTGGATCAATTCTGCACGTCTTTTCTCTACTTTTCTGGCACTTTTACCATGAGAAACGGAACTGGTATAATCCCACATATCTTGCTGAATACCTCTGAATTGAACACTAAATGTATTCATGTATTCCAAGGCAGAATTCTGGGCAGATACAAACCCAGTTAATAAAAATGCGACTGCTGTAATTAGGTGTTTGATAGGATGTTTCATTCTATATATTTTAGTTTACAAAGATCATTATTATTTCCAGTTATTGATCAAATCTGTCATAATATTTACTGTTTCGATCAATTCAATATCTTTTTTTAGACGTTCTAAAAAATGGGCGTTATACTGTTGTAAAATAGCGTTTGTAGCATAAATTTCACGATCAAATAGGTTTGCTTTCGGTTCGAAATTTAATGCCATTGTATCAACATAATCATCTAATTGCTTGTACAAGGAAAGCCATGTGTTTCGTAAAGCCAATTCTGTTGCAAGATCAAAACTGATGATCTCATCTGTCTTTTCTAACTGTTTGTAATCGTTCAGTAATTGCGTATACTCCGAAAACAGTGCTATACTCTTGAGTCTATTTACAGAGCCATTCTTCAGTAAATCAATCGGCAATTTTGCACTTGGGGTGAAGGTCATTTTTTTTGCAATAGAATCGGGAATCAACACATTTTCATAAGCTGCTTCACGTTCTTGATTTTCAGATTCAGGAGTTAAATTTAATGGTACATCAGGTGTAACACCTTGTCGTTGATTCCAACCACGTGTTACCCGATATAACATCCCAGTAGTGATATTGGCATATCCAAAATCTGGGTTTTCCTCCATAAAAGTTGAAGAAAGGTCGGTATAAGAAGGATCTAGCGGAAAAACTTGTTGACTGGTTGCTTTTCCGAACGATTGTCGTCCTACTATCAACGCTTTATTGTAATCTTGCAATACTCCAGCTACTACTTCTGAAGCAGATGCACTTCCTTCATCAATCAAAACAATCAACGGGCCCGAATACACTGAACCACGGTTAAAATCTTTCAACACATGAACTTCACCTTCCTGATCCGTCATTGCTACAATTGGTCCATAATCGATGAATAATCCCGATAAATCAACTGCTTCACGCAAAGAACCACCGCCATTTCCACGCAAATCAAGGATGAGACCATCAATATTTTCCTTTTTTAATTTGATGATGCATTTCGCTAAGTCATTGGAACAACCGAGGGATGAAGTATCTGTCCAATTGACATAAAAATCAGGTAATGTCACATATCCAATTTTCTTTTCACCTTGTAAAACAGCATTTTTGATCACATCATTATCACTGTATACTTTTTGTTTAGTCAAAGCTATTGTGCGTTGTTTACCACTTTCATCCAGACTAATTAGGGTAATATTTCGCTCTTTTGATGCATCAAATACGACACTTAACTCAGCCAAGGTTGTGGCTCCATCAGATAAATCGATTAATTCACCATCTCCTAGACGCACGCTTTCAATTATATCACCTTCGTGTAATTCATCACTCAACCAAGCTGGACTACCAGGATAAACATCTGAAATAATAACTTGATTGGAACTATTTCTGGTAAACGAAAAGCCATACAATTCTCGTTCTGGTGTTAATTCCTCTTCAAAATCCTTTTTAGCCGAAGGTGTAAAATAGAGTGAATGAGGATCGAAAGACATGGAAATTGCCTCTAAATAAATGGTTTCTAAAAAAGTGCCAACTTCTTTAAATTCTGTGAATACGCTTTTGTATTTTTCGCTTACAGTTTTTCTTGCAGCTTCTTCCCAAGGAGCAATTGAATCAGAAGGAAATTGAAGTTCATCATCTTCCAATTTGCCCAGCATCCGATCCATTATTTGCAATTGGAGCAATTGTTTCCAATGCGTCGCATGGGCTGCAGTAGAAGGGTGCTGATAAAATTCAGTTGAAGTAATTTTTAAACTGCTTTTGAGTAAAATTTCCGTTTTTAAATGCGTTTCCGTAATGATTGACAGTGCAGTAATTCGTTCTAAGAATCGCTTATTTACTGCGGAGAAATAAGTTAACTTTTTGTCTTCAATATCTTGATCAATTGCCAATGCTAATCGATTAAATTCGAGGATATCTTCCGAAGTGAAAATGGCCTTATTGGGATCCAAAAATTCGATTACAAGTTGATTCACGCTTATTCCAAATGCATCATCGATGGCTCTAGGTTTTACGTGTTTCTTTTGAAGTTGTTTGATCAATAAATTGGTTTGACGGATAATGTGAGGTTCATCAATCGCGTGAACAATGGTTGAAAATAAGAAGAGAAAACTTGAAATAAGTATGAAAAAGCGCATAAGTTGATTATCAGTTGACAAAAATACGAATTAGATGATTGAATCAACAAAAAACACCCATCTTGCTAGTATACAAAATGGGTGTTACTGAATTGTTCAGTCCGTTTAGTTGCTAATTCTTTGTAAAGCTGCAAGAACCTTTATCTGTTTGAATGATATAAATACCTGAACGAATACCACTTAAATCTATTTCCTGGTTTTCGGTATAGGTGTTTTGCGACCATACTATTCTACCGTCAGATGCGATTATTTTAACATATTCACTGGAAACATTTAAACGAATTTTATCTGTTGCTGGATTTGGATAAACAGTAAAACTAGCTAATTCAGCTTCATTCAAACCTGTGTACCAATTGAGGTCATACGACCACATAGAACGACCATAAGTTCCAGCAATCAATTTATTCTGAACTTCGTAAATATCTAAATCAGCAACTACACTAATTGGAAAATTAGATCCAACGATATTCCATGTTTGACCATCGTTCTCAGAATAATACACACCACCATCTGTACCTAAAAACAAGACTTCATTACCAGCAACCATATAGGTAATCAATGAATTAATACCAATAACAGGTAAATTGGTTGAAATATCGATCCAACTTTGACCTCCATCTTCACTTTTGTAAATCAGCGCTTGATTAAAATTGTTGTAATAACCAGTCATCGCAACATATAACTTACCATTTGTTTTTTTGGAAAACCGAACAGCAGATACATAATGTTCAGGCAAATTGGCTGTGATATTGGTGAAATCTCCAATCGTAAAGTCACCCTTCCATACTAAGCCATCGCTTGTACCAACAAGTATTTGGTTACTTGAAAATGGATTACTATTCAATTCGGTAATTGTATGAAAAGAAGGACTCGTTGTAGCTCCCATTGCAATTCGAGTTAGGTCAGGAGACATTTCGACCCACTGATCAAATGGAGGTGATGACATAACAACCAGCTTATTGGTTCCTGCGACTAATTCGCCTGTTTCTTGTACTAAATAGGGTGTATCCCAATTTCTTGGAACAGCACCAAAGGAATTATCTATCGAAAGATCAACGGTTCCATTAGTATTACTAACCCAATAAATTCCACCACGTTGCACTTCAAAAATAGCATTCCCATCGTTTACATCAATATAATTGGGGGTAAATCCGTCTCCACCAAAATCCCGCGTCCAAGATTGTTGCCCATTTCCTGCACTGGTTCCATTGTCTTGAGCGCCACCTGCATACACACCATCTTCGAACGTTTTAGCCGTTACTCTGTAAAATTGGGTGATCGGTAATTCACCTAAAGCACTCCAATTTTGTCCAGCATCAGTTGTTTTATACATACCACCATCTGTACCTATTATCATCGAGGTTGAGTCAATATAATACAACGCATGCTTATCTGCATGTACTTCATAGGTGAACCATTCAGGTACATTACGACTCCATGTTTGTCCACCATCGGTACTTGCATATTGCTCCACTCCTGGCAATACAATGGTGTTTTCGTCGAATGGATTGATATGAATTCGACCGAAATACCAACCGAATCCGCCTAAAACATCTGGATCTAATCCACTAGACACACTGGTAACATTCAATGGCGTCCATGATAGACCAGCATTGGATGAAACGAAAACATCATGTACTTGATAATCAACACCTACATAAATCGCATATAATTTATTGGAATTGGTTTCGGAAACTGCTATTCCAACCCGTGATAATGGAATGGATGGTAATCCTGTAGTCATTTGAACCCAAGTTGCTCCTGCATCAGTTGATTTGAATAATTTACTATCTGGTCCATCTGCTATCCCATTCCCAAAAATATTGACTCTGTTAAAAGTAGCAGCATACATCACATCAGGATTTTGTGGATCTTGGACTAATTCACACACACCAGAAGAGTCAGAAACGAACAGCGTATTTTGCCAAGTAGAACCGCCGTCTGTGCTTCTATAAACACCTCTTTCGGTTGTTTTTGCAAAACCATCGCCCAATGCTCCAACTACAATTACATTCGGTTGGGTCGGATGAACAATACAGGCCGTAATAATTCCTACTTGTGTCAATCCTACGTTTACCCAACTATCTCCCATATCAGTTGATTTATACAATCCGTTGCCATTATAAGAGCCACCACCGAAATTTCGATCACCTGTACCTGCATAAATGGTTTGCGAATTGGATGGGTCAACTTCAATTGCTCCGATTGCCAAATAGCTAAAATCATCAAAGATCGGTTCCCACGTTTGCCCACCGTTTTTTGTGCGAAAAATACCACCGTTTGATGTTCCTGCAAAAATTGTATCACTCGTGCGATACAATGGAGTAATCACATTGATTCTTCCACCTATATTATAAGGTCCTTCTTGCTGCCAAGTTCCAGCTAAATCAACACCTATTTTTGTTGGATTTTTTTTTGCTTCCTTAATTTGATTTAATCCTTTAAAGAATGCCTTTTCATTAAATCCATATTCTGGATGAGAATACTTCATTGACCAATACTCATTTGGTTTTGGCTTTTTCTTATTGCTTGTTATTTCAGCTTTTTTGGAAACATGGCAGGCTGCTAATGTAACTACTAACAGCAAGTGAGGGAGAGACTGTAATATTCGTTTCATAACTAATTGTTTTATCGTCTACAAGGTAGCTTATCTAACAACAAATATGTTTCCGAAGAAACTATTAATGTTACAGAACAATCAATTATTAGGTAGTATTATTATCAAAAACAAAAACACCCTTTCTACCAGTGGTAAAAAGGGTGTTTCAATATGATCAGTACGATTGACTTACGCCAATACTTCTTTTACTTTATCTGCTGCTTCTTGCAACAATACAGCTGAATGTACATTCAAGCCAGATTCATCGATCAATTTTTTCGCTTCAACCGCATTTGTTCCTTGCAAACGAACAATGATTGGAACTGGAATATTTCCCATGTTTTTGTAGGCATCTACAACACCTTGAGCAACACGATCACAACGTACAATACCACCAAAAATGTTGATCAAAATCGCTTTTACGTTTGGATCTTTCAAAATAATATGGAATGCTTTTTCAACACGCTCAGCATCAGCAGTACCACCAACATCTAGGAAGTTAGCTGGATTTCCACCTGAATACTTGATAATATCCATTGTAGCCATTGCTAAACCAGCACCGTTAACCATACAGGCAACGTTTCCGTCTAATTTCACGAAATTTAAACCTGCTGCATCCGCTTCTACTTCTGTTGGATCTTCTTCAGAAGTATCGCGCATTGCTAAATAATCTGGGTGACGGAACAATGAATTTCCATCAAGAGTTACTTTCGCATCTACAGCAATGATTTTATTATCGGATGTTTTAAATACAGGATTGATTTCAAACATGGAAGCATCACATCCTTCATATGCTGCATACAATGCCACGATGAATTTTGTCATTTGTTTGAATGCTTCGCCTGATAAACCTAGATCAAAAGCAATCTTACGTGCTTGAAATCCTTGAATACCAACACGTGGATCAATCACTTCACGGTGAATCAAGTGTGGAGTATCGTGTGCAACTGTTTCAATATCCATTCCACCTTCAGTAGAATAAACAATCACATTACGTCCAAGCTCACGATCCAATAAAACAGACATGTAAAACTCAGCAATTTCAGATTCTCCAGGATAATATACGTCTTCAGCCAATAATATTTTATTCACTTTTTTACCTACACCATTCGTTTGAGCTGTTTCTAAGTGACCACCTAAAACACCTTTTACTTTTTCTTCAACTTGGTCGATTCCTTTTGCCAAAACAACGCCGTGAGATCCTGTTTCTGCGACAACACCTTTTCCACGACCACCAGCGTGAATTTGCGCTTTTACTACATACCAACTTGTACCAGTCTCTTCGGTCAATTGTTTTGCTGCAGCAACTGCATCTTCTACTTTTTCAACAACAATACCGCGTTGAATTGCTACGCCATATTTTTGTAAAATCGATTTACCTTGATATTCGTGTAAGTTCATAACAACTTTGTTTTTTGAGCGCTAAAGGTAGCAAGTATTCTTGAATTAGAAAGGAAGTTATTCTTTAATTATGAATTATGAATGAACCTCGGTAGTCTTGGTTTGATATTAATTTAAGATCTGAATTTCTAATAAAAGATGGATTTCCCTAGGAAATTGTTTATTGAACAATGCTAAGTGAAATTTGTAGTTTATCTTTACCTAATCATTTAATTAGTTCAATGAAACTACTAATTACAATTCTATTCTTATTGACAATAACAATGGTTGTATGTCAAAAAAAAGAACAGATCTATTTGTTTATTGGGAGTTATACTGAAGGAATCCCAAGTACGGGAATCTATGTCTATGAATTCAACAAACATTCAGGTAAATTAAAGCCAGTGTCCCAAGTCGAAAACCTTACAAATGCCTCGTTTATAACACTTTCGTCAAATGGACAATTTTTGTATGCCATTACAGAATCAAAATTACACCAAAATGGAAATGTCAACGCATTTAAAATAGATAGTATCAAAGGAGTAATCAGTTTACTAAATAAACAATCAAGTGAAGGAGAGAACCCTGTTTATCTTAGTGTTTCAAGAAGCAATAAGATAGTAGTTAATGCGAATTACACAACTAGTTCTGTTAGTGTATATTCCACGAACAATGATGGTTCTTTAAATGCTGCAATTCAAACGATTCCTTTTTCTGGCAGAAGTATCATCGAAGAGCGACAAGAGAAAGCGCACATTCACGCAGCTGTTTTCTCTCCAAAACAAGATTTTGTTTTCTTTCCAGATCTTGGATCAGATCAAATTCGTGTGTTTCGAGTTGATTCTACCAAATCACAGCCTCTTGTTTCAGTTGATTCGTTGAATATACAATGCATTCCAGGAAGTGGTCCACGCCATTTTATCTTTCACCCTAACGAACAATTTGCCTATTGCATAGAAGAATTGAGTGGAATGGTTTCTGCTTATACTTATTCCAATGGAAAACTCGATTCGATTCAACGGATTTTCTCGTATTCCAAGTTACAGAAATCCTATGCAAGCGCTGATATTCATACTTCCCCAGATGGTGATTTTTTGTACACGTCAAATCGAAGTGAAAGCGAAAACACCTTAGCTATTTTCTCCATTGATTCCATTTCTGGCGCACTCAAGTTAGTTGGACATCAATATACATTTGGAGAACACCCACGTAATTTTGTTATTGATCCATCAGGAAATTTTCTGTTAGTCGCAAATCAAGTAACCAAAAACATTGTTGTTTTTAGACGAGATTTGCAAACGGGATTATTGACAAAATTAAAATTGGAAATCACTTTACCCACATCTCCTTCTTGTTTAGTAATGCGCGTTTTTTGATCATTTAATCGAACTATTCAATTCGAACTTTATAACCTGAGTTTGACATTAATTATCAAGCTAGAATTCTGAAAAGTAATGGTTCTTTCAAAATTACTTTAGGTTTACAAAATACCACACAAAATTCATCTGTTTCATACACATTCAAAAAAACGTGACCCTTTTTTCATCTTTCACCAAAGGTTTTTTAAAAATGAATGGTTTATAGAGTCAAACACATTCATGCGATGAAAAAAAAAGTACTCTTAATGGCGGCGTTGATCTATGGTGGATCATTTTACGCGCAACAAATTCCTAATGCTGGTTTTGAAGATTGGCATTCATTTTTCAATTCTCAAGCACCTGATTATTGGACGGGAACAAACCAACTTGTGATTGCAGGAGCTTCACCTGGGATTGAACCATCAATAGATGCGCATTCGGGACAGTACGCTGCGCTATTCTCGACTGTTGTCATGAGTTTACCAGGAAATGAGACGTATTATCCAAGTGTTCTTTACATCAACTCTGAAGCAGAAACAGATGATGACGGAATGCCTTTTACACATCGTCCTGATTCGATGGTAGCTTGGGTGAAATACTTTCCGAATGGACAGAATCAATTTTTAATCCGAGCTGATTTGTTAAAATACGATCCAGTTGCTCAGCAAACGAATATTATCGGAACTGCTGGAACTGCGGGAATATCAATGGGAAATACATACACACGCATCAGTTTCCCATTTGAATATGTTTCTGCTGAAATTCCCGATACACTCACACTCCTGATTGCTTCGAGTGTATTGGAACCGACACTCGATGGAACATTCTTGTATGTTGACGATCTAGAATTCATTTACAACACTTCTGCTGCTATAACGGAGAACAATCGTTTATTTACAATCAGCCCAAATCCAGCAACTGACTTCATCAACATTGAAAGCACTGCTGCTATTGAATCAATTGAAATCGTTGATTTAAATGGCAAAATTGTTTTAACTATCCAGGATCCAATGGCACATTCAGAAATTAACATCAGTGAATTAAATGCGGGTATTTTCGTTTGTCAGGTCACTACAATCGAGGGATTGATTTACCAAGAAAAAATAATCAAACAATAGAGCACCCCAACTAGAGCAAAAAGAGGTCGTGAAGTTCACGGCCTTTTTTCATCTACCACCAAAGGTTTTTCAAAGTTCGGTTGTCTATAAAACAAATATACATTACGATGAAAAAACAATTATTTTTTATTGCAACTCTGATCTCATTTGGATCATTGAATGCACAACAAATTCCGAATGCAGGATTTGAAGATTGGAGCAACTTTGGAACCTATCAAGATCCTGAATCCTGGTATAGTTTTAATTTCTTCTCCTTATTAGGTGGTCCAATTGTCGTTTCAAACACAACAGATTCCCACAGCGGAACCTATGCTTTAAAAGTAGAAACGGGAATTGGCGATCTTGGTTTTGATGGTGAACCAGATACACTTATTGGAATGGTAAGTTTAGGTTCGATAAATTTCACCACCACTGTTTCCGGAGCACCTTTTATTGGTCGCCCAGATTCATTAGTTGGCTGGTACAAACTAACATCCCCCAATTCTATTCCTTGCTACATTATCACAAACACAACAAAATGGAATAGCACGACTAATTCCCAAACTGAAATTAGTGGTGCTCTTTTTATGGGGGAAACAAGCTCATCTTACAAACGTTTTAGTGTTCCTTTTGAATACAATTCAACTGAAATTCCTGATACCTTGCAATTTTTTATCGTGAATGCCGAAGAAGGAAATGAAGTAAACAATATTCTATATGTTGATGATCTAGCATTCATTTACAACAGTTCTGCTGCTATAACGGAGAACAATCATTTATTTACAATCAGCCCAAATCCTGCAGCTGACATCGTCAACATTGAAAGTACTGCTGCTATTGAATCGATTGAAATGGTTGATTTAAATGGGAAAATTGTTTTAACGATCCAAGAACCAGTAGCTCATTCAGAAATTAACATCAGTGAATTAAATGCTGGTATTTTCATTTGTCGGGTGAAAACAACTAGTGGATTTATCGCTCAAGAACGTATTGTCAAACAATAGGTTATGCTCTATACGTTATAAAAAAGGTTGCGACTTAATTGATCGCAACCTTTTTTTAGTTAAATGCGTTATTTTTTATCAGAAAAACTGAATTTAACCAAAGGTTTTGCTCATAAGAATTGTCTATCTAATTAGAACAATAAAACATTTCGAAGTATGAAAAATTCAAGCCGCATCGGGCTAATGCTTATGAGTGCATTTAGCCTTCAACAGTTACAAGCGCAGGAGCATGCAACAGATTCAATCGCTCAATTTAGCTTGCAAAACAAACATACGATAACAGCTAGTTATGCACCCGGAATTCCCTTCTACCAAATAGGATCGAGGCTTGTATACAATTCAGATTTTGATCAATTTAGATTGCGAAATTCTGGATCGCTTGGAACAATCAGTTTAGGATATGAACATCGCTTAACACGTTCTTTCAGCATGGGAATTAATGCCTATTACAGTCAGTTTTCTTCCACTGGAACGATGAAAGAAGATTCAACCAACCTGGAACAACAGGTAGATTATACGATCAATCGTTTTCGTGTGCAAGCCCGTTTCACCTATTTATTTAAAGTTGCTGACCCAGATTTAGACATTTATATTGGTGGGGCAATTGGCACTAACAAACGCATCAATAAGCTTTTTATCAATGATGTAGAAAGCGATGCAAGTGAATTGCCACGATCATTTACGCTTCCTTTTTCTATGAGAGCTTATTTTGGAATGCGCTATACGATTTATCAAAACCTGGGAGTACACTTAGAATTTGGATTGGGTGGTCCTATGGCTAGTTTTGGAATTAATTACCGTTTTTAATCGTTTATTATAGCGATTAATCTACTTAAAATTAATCGCTATAATTTACTGTAATATTGCAAGTTATAGAACAATTTGGCAAACAAAGCCAAATACCTTTCTTAACTTTACGGAAATTTATTTAAAAAATTCGTTCGAGACCAAAGGTTTTTGAAAGCACGGTTGTTTACCAACTAGAATTAGGCTAGAAATGGAAAAAGTAAAGTGGTATTCAAGCAAAAAAACAGGAAGTAGATTAACTATCTTGATTAAAACGCATGGTTTTTTTCTTGTTCTGCTAATCATTTCTCTAAAACCTCTTAATGTTACAGGGCAAAAAGACACCATTGCCAAAAAAGACACCAAATACACCTTGTCAATTGGTTACGGAATCGGTTCGTTGTTTTTTACACCGAATTACAGTATTACACAAAAATTGTACTATGATACAATCGATACGCTGTCATTTCAAACTCAACAACTATCAACAGATCTTAAAATCAAACCAATTTTAGCCAAATTTAGTTTTAAGATCAATGAACGTTCAAGCCTAGGGATCCAATGCATTTACAATGGTTACATTGCTTCAGGAATGAACATAGATTCAATCTGGGTAGAAAGCACTCAATCCTATACTGTAAATAGGTATCGAACCAAGTTCGTAATGAATCGTTTTCGTGTTCAATTAGTCTACATTCGAAATTTTACGCATAAAAATCCACGGTTCGAAAGTTCGTTTTATACAGCATTGGGTTGGAGTAACAAATTCAGACAATACTATGAAAATGATAAAAAAGCCGACTACACGAATACTCCATTTGCAGGCGGTTTTGGTGCAGAAGTGAATAATCCTATTTCTATTCGACTTGCTTATAGTGTGTCCATTAATTTAAGTGATCGCTTGGGCTTGCATACTGAATTTGGATTAGGTGGTCCATTATTAACGATCGGTTTAACGACCAAATTTTAAGATCCGTTTTTTTAATAAACAACGAGAAGGTTTGGAAATGGAATTGATAAAACAGTGTCTAAAAGAAGATAGGAGATCGCAAGAAGCCTTCTATAAGATCTGCTACACGCGATTTATTGGAACAGCTAATCGTTATGCCAATGATAAAGAGCAAGCTGTATACTACTTCAATTTGGGCTTTGTGAAAATATTGCTTAATTTGAACCAATTCAATCCTGACAACCCGTTTGATTTTTGGGCAAAAAGAGTATTGATTAATACGATTTTAAACGAGATTAAAAAAGAAAAAAGAGCACACGAAAAGGTAATCGTAACAGATGATTGGAATACCATTCCAGTAAATCACAACGAAGCATCATACGAAGAAGAATTACTTGCGAAGATTGAATTAGTGAAAGAAAAAGTTCAGTTTTTGCCTCCAATGACAAAACGCGTATTCAACCTGTATGCGATAGATGGTTACAAACACCATGAGATTGCGACAATGTTGGATATTAATGAAAATACAAGTATGTGGCATTATTCGGATGCCAAGAAAAAAATTCGCAAACTGTTAGAACTTAATTAAGCGGCAGATGGAAGACTTTACTCATCAACAAAACGATTCAATTCCAGAAGGATTAGAATTCAACGAAAGCTACATGAACCAAGCTTTTGAAATGTACGCTGCTGAAAAAGAATCACGGAAACGTCGATTCTACATTTGGTTTTGGAGCGTCTCTGCAGGGTTTGCTACTGTAATCGGTTTCTGCTTTTTCTTCTTCTATTCAAGCGAAAATGAACAAGCGATTGGTTCACCTGGACAATTAACAAGTTCCAATAACAAAACAACTACTCAACATTCCTCTTCTAATAATAAAACTTCAATTCACGAAACGGATAAAGAGCAAGCTACTTTCGATGCAGATGATGCTAAGCATACGAACGTCAGTACTATTGTAGATTCACAACCAAAATCGAATCGTAAAAACAATCGATTTAACAAATTCAAGAAAAAAAGTGGGCAGTCCTATCCCATTGACAATGAATTGTTCATTCAACGAACAGTTAAAAAAGCTGGTTTGAAACCAACGATGAATTCTCTAAAAAACAGTGTAAATACAATCCAAGCAAATAGACTTGGAAATGATCCGTTGGTAAATGCTGATCCTAACGATACGTTAAACGGAAACCCAGGTTCTCCCAATCTACATGGTGAAAACGTATTGATGCAAGATTCAAGTGATTCTACCTCGAGTAGACCTTTTGATAAAATCCAGAAACATCACTTTTACATGAACTTTGGAGTGAACACCTTATTTGGTATTTCTGAATTAAAAAACAGCTTTAATGTACGTGAATCAGCTGGTTTAGGTTATGAATACAGATTGAGTCAACGTTATTTTTTGAGTTTGAATACTGAGTTTCATTCCATTGCTAAAATCAACTATTATCGTTACATAGGTGAAACTACGGGTTCTTTATCGAGTACTTATTTCACCAAAACGACATTAAAATATGTATCTATTTCGCCAAAAATCGGTGTAAATTTTGGAAGACGTCATTCTGCAACGTTTGGACTTGGTCTTGAATACTTATTAAAAGATAAAGATGATCGTTTTGAAATAAAAGGATATACTGAAAATGGTGCAACGAAATCAACGAACAATTATTACGATACCTTTAATCGATTGAATTATTCAGTGAGTCTAGGGTATGGATATCGACTTTCCAAGAATACAAGCATCTTTGCAACGTATCATTTTGGTTTATCTGATATTACCAAAAACACCGAAACAACTACAACGTTAGATCGCAACAGTCGATTACAATTGTTGTTACGGATCAAGTTATTTTAATTGACTTCTAACCGAATTATAAATTTGAATTCAGGTTATTTTTACTCAATGCGCATGCATCTTCCACATAGATGAAATAGCACGTGATGAAGCATCTTTTGTAGCCTTTTCAGTTAAATCTGACCATATTTGCTCAATTCCTGCTTTGAGTGCTTGCTCCTCATTTTGATAAGCCGACCACATTGTCCGTGGGTCTTCAAAATAATGCTTGATGAAGTTGGTATCAAAATCACCTGAGCGGAAAGCGGGGTGTTTCATTACGAATTTACCAAAATCCAAGGTCGTTTTTAATCCAGAAATTTCATACGCATCAATGGCAACTACCATTTTATCTAAAGCTGCTTCACGTGTTTCTGCCCAAACAACCAATTTAGCGATCATTGGATCATAGAAAATGGGAACATCCATTCCTTCTTCAAAAGCATCATCCACACGCGCTAAACCTGTATTTGGTCTACGGTAACGGTGCAATGTTCCAATATCAGGAGTAAATCCATTCAAGGTATCTTCTGCATAAACTCGCACTTCAATGGCATGTCCATGAATTTTTAATTCGTCTTGCAATTTGGGTAAACGTTCTCCACGAGCAACGATCACTTGCCATTCTACCAAATCCAAACCAGTGATTTCTTCGGTTACAGGATGTTCAACCTGCAAACGTGTATTCATTTCAAGGAAGTAGAATTTATGTTCTGCATCCAATAAGAACTCAACTGTTCCTGCTCCTTCATAGTTACAAGCTTTACACACTGCAACCGCCGCTTCACCCATTTCTTTGCGTAATGCAGGTGTAAGAACAGCACTTGGTGCTTCTTCAACTACTTTTTGATGACGACGCTGAATGGAACATTCTCGTTCAAATAAATAAACTGTATTTCCCAATTGATCAGCAAATACTTGAATCTCAATATGGCGTGGTTTCGTTACGAATTTTTCTATAAAAACAGCATCATCGCCAAAGGAAGAACGCGCTTCACTTTGCGCCAATTGCATTTGTTCTTCAAACTCTTCTACATTGTTCACTAAGCGCATTCCTTTTCCACCACCACCAGCAGATGCTTTGATGAGAATAGGAAACCCTACTTCTGCTGCAATAATTTTAGCAGCTTCTACATCTGTGATTGCTTCATCAACTCCAGGAACAAGTGGAACATTGTAACTTTTAACCGCTTGTTTGGCACTTAATTTATCGCCCATTAATTCCATCGCTTCAGGTGAAGGTCCGATGAATTTAATTCCAGCTGCTTTCACTTTACGCGCAAAACCTGCATTCTCAGATAGGAAACCGTAACCAGGATGAATTCCATCTACGCCTAAATCTTTACAATGTTGTAAGATTAAATCTTGTTGCAGGTAACTTTCCGAGGAAGGTGATTTACCAACGTATACAGCTTCATCAGCTTCCATTACGTGTGGCGCATTTCTATCAGCATCGGAATAAATAGCTACAGTAGCAATTTGCATTTTTTTTAGGGTACGAATTACACGGCGTGCGATTTCACCTCTGTTTGCAATCAAGACTTTTTTCATGCGAATGTTGAATTTCGACAAAAATACGAATCTACTTCACAAAGTGACCTACTAACCTCAGTTCGATTATAAATTTTGTTCAGAACGCCCATAAATTCTAGAGTTTGAGTAAAAAAAATGAAGGAATAGCGGGCTATTTCAAGGACTTTTTAGGATAAAATCTGGTATTTATGGGTGAAATCCTTTTATCTATCCAATTCAATCTTTGAAATAATTCGTTGATTTTATTCACGATAGCCCGCT
>Ga0209512_1000465_pt1 | contig 66487 bp, 60 predicted proteins | sample frozenSSSSmetaG_FD_184142 | JGI IMG/M metagenome (GOLD analysis project Ga0209512, IMG submission 184142) | Glacier valley bacterial and archeal communities from Borup Fiord, Nunavut, Canada, to study Microbial Dark Matter (Phase II) -... | ecosystem: Environmental > Aquatic > Freshwater > Ice >...
CTGCGGTCGCGGTCGCGAGGTCGCCGCGATTGACAGCATCCACGATCACCCGATAGGGCACGGCCGTGATGTTGGCCGTCACCCCGATCAGGCCGGTGGCCCCGATCGACAGGCTGGGCAGCACGAGCGCGTCGTCCCCGCAGAAGTAGATCAGATCGGTCTGATTGAGCACGCGGCTCACTTCGGCGAGGTCGCCTTTGGCGTCTTTGATGGCGATGATGTTGGGATGCTTCGAGGCACGCAGAATCGTCTCGTAGCGGATGGGCACCCCCGTTCGACCAGGGATGTCGTAGAGGATGACCGGCAGGTCTGTGGCGTCTGCGATCATGCGGAAATGGGTGAGGATGCCCGCCTGCGTCGGCTTGTTGTAGTAGGGGGTGACGATCATATTTCCGTCGGCACCGGCCTTGGCGCTCTTTTTGGCGTGTTCGATTGCGTGCGCTGTCTCGTTCGAACCGCCGCCGGTGATCACCTTGGCCCTGCCCGCCGCCACCGTCTTCGCTACTTCGACGAGCTTGATCTTCTCCGGGTCGGTGAGGGTGGAGGTCTCTCCGGTCGTACCGGAGACGACAATGCCGTCGGCTCCCGCGTTGATCACGTCGTCGATGTGCTTCTCGACATCAGCCCACTGGACTTCCCCGTCCGTATTGAACGGGGTCACGAGGGCAACGAGCACTTGGCCGAGTGGATGATGCGCGAACACGAACTACAGGCTACCGGCTGCTGGTCGAGTGCCGGCTTTCTGCGCGGCGCGCTGGAGCGGAGAGAGGTTGGCTTTCAGCGGCCGAGCTCGTGGTCGTGCTCGTAGGTCAGGAATCGGTACTCGATTCCTGTGCGAGACGTTAGCCAGCCCAGGGCGGGTTCGGTCCCGACAAGAACCCAGGTTCTATCGATTTCGGGCGCGTGCGCGTCGCCTTCGTAGCGGCCCTTGATTTCGGTGACCTCGAGACGGGTCGCAACGGCCATCGATTCGCGATAGATCTGACCGCCGCCGATCACCCACACGATCGGGATCGGGGTGGGGCTGATGGGGACTGTGGACGTGGCGAGAGCGAGGGCCGATTGCAGGCTCGAAGCGACCTGCGCCCTTGGAAACTGAAGAGCCGGGTTGCGGGATATGACGATGTTGTGCCGGCCGGGAAGAGGACGGTAACGCGGGGGAAGAGATTCCCAGGTCTTGCGACCCATGATGACGGGCATGCCGAGGGTCACCGCCGCGAAGTGCGCCAGGTCTTCCGGTACGTGCCAAGGCACCGAACCGTCGAGGCCGATGACGCCGCCCTCGTCTTGCGCCCAGATGAGCCCGACCGAACACAGAAGATCCTGCCGCGTGTCGGATGCGCTGGTCGGCGGTGGAGGGTTGCTCATATCGCGACAGCACCGCGGATCGCGGGATGGTGTTGGTAGTCGATGATCGCGAGATCTTCGTAGACGTAGTCGAAGATGCTGTCCCGCCGCGCGATCGTGATGGTGGGGAGCGGGAATGGTGCGCGGTTCAGCTGCTCATCCACCTGATCGCGGTGGTTGTCGTAGATGTGGCAGTCGCCACCGGTCCAAACGAAGTCACCGACCTTCAGGCCGGTCTGGGCCGCCACGAGATGAGTGAGAAGTGCGTAGCTGGCGATATTGAAGGGGACGCCCAAGAACAGGTCCGCACTGCGTTGGTAGAGCTGGCACGACAGACGGCCACCGGCCACATAGAACTGAAACAGAGCATGGCAGGGCGCGAGCGCCATGCTGGGGATGTCCGCCGGGTTCCAGGCGGAGACGATGAGTCTGCGGGAGTCAGGCGTTTGCCTGATGGCACGGATGACATCCGAGATTTGATCGATCGTGTCGCCAGCCGGGGTCGGCCAGGATCGCCACTGCACGCCGTACACCGGGCCGAGTTCGCCAGCGGCATCCGCCCACTCGTCCCAGATCGTCACGCCGTGCTCGCGGAGCCAACCGACGTTGCTTTCGCCGCGCAGAAACCACAGGAGTTCGTAGCCGATGGATTTGAAATGCACGCGTTTGGTCGTGATGAGGGGAAAACCCTCAGCCAGATCGAAACGAAGCTGCCGACCGAAAACGCTCACGGTTCCGGTACCCGTGCGATCGGTTTTGTGGATGCCGTTGACGCGGGTGTCGCGCAGCAGGTCTTCGTATGGGGTCGCGAGGCCGGGGTCGACGGGGCTGGCCGAGGGGTTATCGGCGGGGCTGCCGGGGGACGTGCTCATCGCGACGATGCTACCCGGCATAGTGTGGGATGCGACGAAAGGGATACGACTGTGTCATTGACGAGCGAAGCAACGACCCTATGGTTCGGCGACCTGATGAGCGGCTCGGGAACGACCTCGCTCGACTCTTCGGAGGCCGCCGAATTCCCGGTCACCTGGCAAGCCCGATCCGCGGGATTGGCGGGCAAGACCAACCCCGAGGAGCTTCTAGGAGCCGCGCATTCTGCGTGTTTCTCCATGCAATTCGCTAACATGCTCGCGAGGAACAGCACTCCCCCGCAGAGCCTGCAGGTGACCGCCGCCGTGACCTTCGAGCCCGGGACCGGGATCACCGGGAGCCACTTACTCGTGAGCGCGAAGGTTGCTGGGCTCACCGAGGAGGACTTCCAGCGCATCGCGGCCGAAGCCAAGGCGCAGTGCCCCGTCTCGATGGCGTTGGCGGGCATCCCCATCACGCTCGAAGCGAGCCTCGCGTGATGCGTGTCCGTTGTCGCGTGCCGGTGCCCACGAAGCGGGCGTGACGTAGATGCGAGTCTTGATCTCGGGGGCATCCGGATTCATCGGTACCGAACTCGTGCGTCAACTCGAGACCGGCGGGCACATCGTTTCGCGCCTGGTGCGGTCGACTCCGAAGGCGCCAGGAGAGTTTCTCTGGTCGCCTTCGGAGCACACCATCGATCCGCGGGCCATGGAGAACATCGACGCGGTAATCAATCTGTCGGGGGCGAGCACCGGACGCCTGCCGTGGACGAGCGCTTACCGGCGGGAGATCCTGTACTCGAGAGTGAATGCCACCACAACTATCGCCGAAGCGATGGGCCGGTCGGCCACACCGCCGGGCATCCTTCTGAACGGTTCGGCCGTGGGATTCTATGGCGATCGACCGGGAGTGAGGTTGGACGAGTCGGCCGCCAAAGGCAGCGGCTTCCTCAGTGATGTCGTCGAGGCCTGGGAACAGGCGGCACACCTAGCGCCATCGATCACCCGCGTCGTCACGTTCCGCACCGGGGTAGTCGTCGGCTCAGGGGGAGCCTTCACCCCGCTGACCTTGCTCACCCGGTTGGGTCTGGGAGCCCGGTTGGGTTCCGGGCAGCAGAACTGGCCGTGGGTGGCGCTGGCGGACGAGGCGGCGGCCATCCGTCACCTGCTGTCCTCCCGCCTCGAGGGTGTGGTCAATATCGCTGGCCCCGTGCCGGCAACCGCGGCTGAGACCACGCACGCACTCGCGGGCGCGCTGGGTCGATGGGACCCTTGGGTGGTCCCTGAGTTCGCGATCCGGGCGCTCGGCGAGGCCGGCCGGGCCTTGCTCCTGAGCAGTCAGGACGTCGTTCCGAGAGCCTTGCTCGACGATGGGTTCGTGTTCCAGTACGAGACGATCGAGAAGGCCGTCGGCACCCTGGGGGCATCCACCTGACCAATGGACAGCGTGATCGCTCTAATCGGCGCTGGTCGACCGTGCCGCGCGGTCCAGCGCGATGGCGCGGCGGGTCGCCCAACGGGCACGCTTACGGTCTCCGCTCGCGTCATAGGCGAGGCCGAGCAGTAACCAGGCTCGCCACGAGTCGGGTTCGGCTTCCGCCCGGTCCCGGTATTGGGGGAACTGAGCATCTGCAGCCGCAGGATCCGCCCGCCCGCTCGGTAACCGCACAAGCGTGTCGACGGGAAGGCCGCCCTCGGCTCCGAGGCGTGCGACCAACCGCTCGGCACGAACCACGAACGTGAGGTCGGCAGCCAGCACTCCCACTCCGAGCACGGGCAGCACGATGAGCGCCGACCCCAGCGCGATTCCCGCCGGCGCACCAGTACCGATCAGAACGAGAGCGTAGTTGGTCACGAATACCAAGTAGATGACCAGCAGCACCGCCATGATGAGCGCTCCGACCCGCGCCTTCATGCGCTCGTGCCCGCACCCGATTCGTCGGCCCCCAGGCCGAGCAGACGATGCAATCCGACGACCACACCCCGCGCGCCCGCTGTCGCTCGCAAGCCGACGAGAATCCCAGCCTCGTAAGCGCTCGGCGCGAGAGTCTCGTGGGTGATGGTCAGCACTTCACCCTCTCCCCCGAATACGACATCCTGGCGTGCGACGACGCCGTGTACCCGCAGACTGTGGATCGGGATGCTCGACACCTGCTGCCCCCGCGCGCGCTGGTCGACGTGGGGTGCGGTGACCGGGCCTCGACTGCCTCGGGCCGCACCCATCAGTTCGGCAGTACGAACGCTCGTGCCGGAGGGCGAATCGACCTTGGATGCGTGATGGGCCTCGATGATCTCTATCGAATCGAAGAACCGGGCCGCCTGCACGGCGAAGGATGTGGCCAGGACGGAGCCGAGTGAGAAGTTCGGGACGATCACCACCCCGGCGCCCTCCCGGCCAGCGACGATTTTCTCGAGGCGGGTGATCCGCTCGGCGGACCACCCGGATGTGCCGACGAGAACGTTGATACCGTTCTCGACCGCGAACTCGACGACACCCGGGGAGACAGCCGGCACCGTGACATCCACGGCGATGGCGGCACCGATCATCTGGCTCAGCTCCGACCGCGAATCGAGCTGGGCCACCAGGTCGAAATCGTCGGAGGCTTCGATGAGACGTGAGATCAGTCGGCCCATCGTGCCGGTCGCACCGATTATCGCGACGGGAGTGGGCACCGGTTCAATCTAGCAACGGCGAGCGTGCGGATGGTGCTACCGGGGGTCTGACGCTAGAACGGTTGGGAGTCGGGCAATCCCGTGCGCAGCTCCGCGGGTAGGTGCCCGAGGTCGTTGTGGGTGACGAGCACCGGCGGCTTCGAGCTTCGCACACGGATGATCGTCAGGCCGCAGTTGGCTTGGTTGATGCCGAGCCAGCGCCATGCCGGGGCACCGAAGACCTCGCGCACGAACCAGGCGATCACGAAGTTGTGGGTGATGAGCAACTCATGCCGATCCTCACGGGCCGGGGTGAGGAACTCGGCGACGGCATCCGCCATCTGTGCCTCACCTGCTTCGATCTCAGCGGTCGTGACGCTGTTGAAGAAGGGATCGAACGCGTGCGGGGTGTCGGCGCTCGGACCGGACGGAATGCAATCCATCAACAGGGCACTCGGGCGCGAACTGAGGGCCGGCATCCGCTCGGTCATGATGGCCGCTGTCTCCTCGGCACGCTGCAGGGGAGAATGCCAGGATCCGGTGAACGGCACGCCGCCCAGGCGCTCCGCGATCGCCCGCGCCTGGCGCTTGCCCTTCGGCGAAAGAGGGCCGTCTTGCAGGCCATGCTGGGCATCCTGTTGCTCGCCGTGGCGCACGAAATAGAGGTAATGAGCCATGATTCTGGTTGACGGCGCTAGGAGGTGGGCTCGAGCGCCGGGGCGGCCATTTGCGCGCCCGTGGTCACGAAGCTCGACAAGACGCTCTCGTCGAGGTCGCCCACCGCGACGATGGATATCGGACCGGCGGCGAGTTCCGCAGCCAATTCGGCAACCGCCCCCGTCGTGACCAATCCGAGCCGCCGCAATCCCTCATCGAGATCGATGAACTCACCCAGGGTCAGTTCACTGCGACCGAGGCGGGACATCCGAGCGTCCGAATCCTCCAGGGCCAGGGCGGATGCCCCGCCCAATTGCCCGACCGCACGGCGCAGTTCATCGTCGGTGACGCCCCCCGAACCGAGCCGGGAGAACTCTGAGAGCATGAGCTCGACAACGTCGGCAGCCTTGCCGGGAGCGCATCCTGCGTACAGCCCGTAGAGCCCTGCATCGGAGTACATCGGGGCAAAGGAGTACACCGAATAGGCCAGCCCCCGCTTCTCCCGAACCTCCTGGAAGAGCCGGCTCGACATCCCCCCTCCGAAGATCGAGTTGAGCACCGAGATCGTTGCACGACGGGGGTCGCTGGCGACGAGACCGGGGACTCCGAGGATGATGTTGGTCTGCTCCGTCGGCCGGCGCACGACCCGGAGCGGCACGCCGGGCGCGATCGGGGCCAGAGCCGCATCCCGTCGGGCGACCGGGGACGATCGCGTTTGGAGGTCCCACTCCGCTCGCTCGAGCGCCGTGATAACGGCGACGACGAGTTCGTGATGATCGACCGCCCCCGCAGCAGTGATCACGAGATCCTGCGGGCGATAGTTGGCACGGTAATGCTCGACGACCGAGCGCCGGGTCGCCGCGCGGATCGTGTCCGGGCTGCCACCGATCGGCCGGCCCAGTGGATGCTCCCCGAGAACAGCTTCGAAGAACCGCTCGCTCGCGACATCGGCGCCGTCGTCGTCAGCCATGGCGAGTTCTTCGAGGATCACCCCACGCTCGGTCTCGAATTCGTCGGGGTCGATAAGGCTCGAGGTGAACATGTCGGCCAACACCTCGATCGCCATCGGCAGGTCCTTGTCCCGAACCTTGGCGAAGTAGCAGGTGTACTCCTTGGCCGTTACCGCATTGTGCTCGCCGCCCACGGAATCGAATGCGATCGCGATCTCGAGCGCGGTGCGGGTTCGGGTGCCCTTGAAGAGCAGGTGCTCGAGGAAATGGGTGGACCCGAAGGTGCCGGATGCTTCATCCCGCGACCCGACCGCCACCCAGTACCCGATCGTGGCACTGGCAGCACCGGGGATCTGCTCGCTCAGCACCCGCACGCCGCTCGGCAATACGGTGCGTTGGACGGCGGCGTCTCCCGAGGCACGGAAGGACAATTCGGCTTGGTCGAGCGGAAAAGGGACGGCACCGGTCATCACCCCGCGAGCCTACGTCATCGAGGGAACGCCCGATCTGCGAATAGACCGCTCTGTCTGCTCATGTGTTAGCGTTCCGATGATTCAGCCGAGCCTCGAAGGAGAGTGCCATGAACGCAGTCGTGAACCTACCCGCCGAGGAACGGGCGCCAGCCAAGGGCCGAATCCTCGTCAACTCGAACCGACTGTTCTACGAATACGGGATTCGGAAGGTCGGGGTGGACCGGATCATCGCCGAATCATCGGTGACGAAAGCAACGTTCTACAAACACTATGTGTCGAAGGACAACCTCATTCTGGAGTACATCCGCGGTCGGTCGCAGGCCGCCAAAGCCGCGGTCCAGGTGTCGCTGAGCGCCACAACCGACCCGCATGCGGCCTTCCGTGCCGTTATCTGCGCGCAGGCGGAGCAAATGCAAGGGCCCGGCTTCCGGGGATCGGCATTCATCAACGCGGCGGCCGAGTTTCCCGAGGCGAGCGACCCGGTGCGGCTCGTCATCGCGGCGCATCGCGAATGGCTGGTCGATACGCTCACCGAGTTGATGCGCAGCCTCCACCATCCGGTGCCGGGCGAGGCCGCCGATGACCTGGTGATGATCTTGGATGGCGCTCTCGCCGGGGCGTACACGGGTGACGCTGCGGCGTGCATCGCGGCGATGCATCGGCTCAGCGATACGGTGCTGGCCGACGCCCGCCCCGGAGGACGCGGCGCCGGCCAGCACTAGCGGAGGGGATCAGCCCTCAGCCGGGCCCCGTGGTCCTTCCGATGAGGCGACCGAGCTGTCGGTGTCCGCCGATTCCGCGACGGTACCTGCTGCATCCGGGGCGTTGGCTGCTTCTGCATCGTCGGTCACCGGGGCGAGCGAGAGCTTTCCGCGGTCATCGATCTTCGTGATCTCCACTTGGATCTTCTGACCGACGGCGAGCACGTCTTCGACGTTCTCAACACGCTTGCCTCCGGCGAGCTTGCGCACCTCGCTGATGTGCAGCAGACCGTCTTTGCCCGGGGTGAGCGATACAAACGCACCGAACGTGGCGAGCTTGACCACCGTGCCGAGGAACCGTTCGCCGATCTCCGGATTCAGCGGGTTCGCGATGGCGTTGACCGCCGCGCGAGCCGCCTCGGCCGAGGGACCGTCGACCGCACCGATGTACACGGTGCCATCGTCCTCGATCGAGATGTCGGCGCCCGTGTCATCCTGGATCTGGTTGATCGTCTTGCCCTTCGGGCCGATCAGCTCGCCGATCTTGTCCACGGGAATCTGCACGCTGATGACGCGGGGCGCGGTCGGCGCCATCTCGTCGGGAGCGTCGATGGCGGCGTTGATCACGGCGAGAATGGCCGTGCGCGCCTCCTTTGCCTGCTTTAGCGCACCCTCCAACACACTCGACGGCAGGCCGGCGAGCTTGGTGTCGAGCTGGATGGCGGTAACGAACTCACTCGTACCGGCGACCTTGAAGTCCATGTCGCCGAGGGCATCTTCCGCTCCCAGGATGTCGGTGAGGGCGGCATAGCGGGTGACGCCGTCGACCTCGTCGGAAATCAGCCCCATCGCGATACCGGCTACCGGGGCGCGCAATGGCACGCCGGCGTTCAGCAGGGAGAGCGTGGAGGCGCAGACCGAACCCATCGAGGTCGACCCGTTGGATCCGAGAGCCTCGGAGACTTGGCGGATCGCATACGGGAAGTCCTCACGGGCGGGAAGCACCGGCACGAGGGCGCGCTCGGCGAGGAACCCGTGACCGATCTCGCGACGCTTCGGGCTGCCGACCCGACCGGTCTCACCGGTGGAGTAGGGCGGGAAGTTGTAGTGGTGCAGGTAACGCTTCTTGGTGACCGGGTTCAGCGAGTCGATCTGCTGCTCCATCTTGAGCATGTTCAAGGTGGTCACCCCCAAGATCTGGGTCTCTCCGCGCTGGAAGATCGCCGACCCGTGCACGCGCGGGATGACCTGAACCTCCGCGTCGAGCGCTCGGATGTCGCTCAGACCTCGGCCATCGATGCGGATGCCCTCCGTGAGAACGCGGTTGCGCATCACCTTCTTGCTCACGGATTTATAGGCCGCGCTGACCATGCCCGCCACATCTCCGGCCAGCTCGCCGGCGTCTATCCGACCCTGGACTGCCTGCTTGACGCGATCCTTCAGTTGGTCGTCGGCGCTCTGACGCTCGAGCTTGTCGGCGATCTGGTAGACACCACGCAGCTCGTCGTAGGCGAGCTCCGCCACGGCGTTGTAGGCCGCATCGTTGTACGGCGGAAAAAGCGGGAAGTCCTGCACGGGCTTCGCGGCTTTCTCGGCGACTTCCATCTGCGCCCGGATGAGCTGAGTGAGGAAGGGCTTGGCTGCCGCCAGTCCCTGCGCAACCACAGCCTCATCGGGCTTCGTGGCACCGGCCTTGATGAGGTTCCAGCTGCCTTCGGTGGCCTCCGCCTCGACCATCATGATCGCGACATCCTCGTTGCCGTCGGCATCGGTCACAAGGCGTCCCGCGACCGTCAGGTCGAACACGGCCTCTTCGAGCTGCGGATAGGTCGGGAATGCGATCCACTGGTCCGCACCGCTGCCCGAGGACATCAGAGCAAGGCGGATGCCGCCGACCGGTCCGTAGAACGGCAGGCCCGAGATCTGGGTGCTCAGCGAGGCGGCGTTGATGGCCAGCGCATCGTAGAACTCGCCCGGCGCGATCGAGAGCACCGTGATGACGATCTGTACCTCGTTGCGCAAGCCTTCGACGAAGGTAGGGCGCAACGGCCGGTCGATGAGGCGGCAGACCAGGATCGCCTCGGTGGAGGGTCGACCCTCGCGCCGGAAAAAGCTGCCGGGGATTTTGCCCGCGGCGTAGGAGCGCTCTTCGACATCCACCGTCAGAGGGAAGAAATCGAACCCCTCACGCGGGTGCTTGCCCGCGCTCGTGGCGCTCAGGATCATCGTTTCTTCGTCGAGATAGGCAGCGACGGCACCCTGTGCCTGCTGCGCCAACCGTCCGGTCTCGAATCGTACGGTGCGGGTGCCGAAACTTCCGTTATCAAGAACGGCTTCGGCGAATGTGATTTCTGGACCCTCCAAGGGATCTGTCTCCTTTATTTACAGTCGCGACCCATGTGGTCGCGACGCGTCGGGGAGCAGGAGCGGGCAGGAAGGCAGCGCGCGTAAAGCGGCGCACCGGCTGGGCATCGTCGTGATGCTGTTCTGGCCAACAGTAGAAAGTCACCGGTGTCGCGCCCGGTAAATCACCACCGGTGACCAGCTTCGTGCCAGCCTGCTCCGGTGTCGCACCGCGGAAACCCCGCGTGCAACGCCTGCCAGCCTACCAGCCGGCTACCCGAGGTGGTCTAAGGCGCGGCACCGGGCTGCGGGCCCACGCAATCGTCGGGCACCGCGACACGGGCATCGAACCAATCCACGACGAAGGCAGAGCCACGAGCGCCGCCAGGGCGTGCGATACATTTGCGAGCCGCTGGAATCGCATCCATTCGCCGGCCGCGCACAGTTGTGCGACGAATGAAACGGTCGCGGTGGGAATGACCAGGGTCATCTCGTGAGACCGACCAGCAACTCCACGCGATAGCGACCCCGGTGCCGCACGAGCTCGACAGGGATCCGAGCTTTGCGGCCAGCGGTCTCAAGCCTCGAGAGCGCCTCGTCGATCACCGACTCGAGACCCCGCGGTACCGTTCCGACCACGTCACTGACGCGCGCGCCCGTGAACAATCGCACCGGGATGGGCGCATCGATCGCCTCAAGCTCCCGACTGCGGCGGCCTATTGCGGTTTCCAACGGCGAGGTGCCGCTCTCGACGAGAGCCCGTAACTGCTGCTGGTAGGGGTTACTACCGGCCAGTCGGATACGCACCCGATCGTTCGCTGGGACGAGAACGCCCCGGTACTGTCCAAGGGAACCTTTTCCCCGGTCATTGGACTCGAATGCTGGTTCCGCCTCCATTTCAAGGATGCTACCCGCGCTTCGCACCATCCTGTGATCAGGATCGCAGCGGTCCGCGCACGATCGAGTCACCCGAATGAGCGGGGTTGCCGTCGAGCGGCTCCGCGGAGATGTCGACGATGTCGTACCGAGCGAGATCCACCCCGTCGGGAACGGTGAAGGCGCCATCTCGGCCGCGAACCGTGCCGAGACTGATCAGCGAGGTGGCATCCGCTGTCATGAGCCACACCTCCCGGTAACCGTCGTCGCTCTTGCGCGTGTCGATTGAAACCCGAACGATTCGCGCCCCGTCCGGCTCCTTCTCCAGCGTGGCGGTGCCGCTCGCGCCCGGCCAGTTGGGAAAGGGATCGAGGGTCGCCGTCGCGAGCACGGCCGCGTCTGCCGGCCGTAGAAACTGCCAGGTGGCGACCCCGCCCACCGCGAGCATGACGGCGGCCGCCGCCGCGATCAGCGTCATCGGCATCCGCCGGCGGCGGTCGGCGAGCACAATCGGAGGTTCGAGGTCGACCGATTCGCCCGCCGGGCGCTCGACGGTGTCGAGCCCGTCGACAGCGTCACCGGCGAGCCCCAACTGTTCGCGCACCCGGCTCCACACCCGTGGGCCCGGGGTCTCGAGGCGCCCGGATACCAGCGTGGCCCGGCCGATGGTGACCGCGTGACGCAGTTCATCGAGTTCAGAGGCGCACTCGGCGCACTCAAGGGCGTGTTCCCGCTCCGCTGGAGTGCCGACCTGCTCCCCCAGGGCAAGCAAAGCAAGCACGTTTGCATCAGTGTGCCGCACCGGTCACCTCCAAGCGCACGCGCATCCGCTGCAGGCTGCGTCGGATATGGCTTTTGACCGTGCCCAAGGGTAGCCCCAGTCGTTCAGCGATCTCTCCGTGCGTCAGATCGTCGAAGAAGGCGAGCCTCATCACCTGTTGGGCGTCGGGTTGGAGGCGGGCGATCTCGTCGGCAACCAGCAAGGTGTCCGCCACATCCACCTCGTCGGCCACCAGATACTCGGGTCGGGACACCGCGATGAGTTCTTGACGAAGCCGCTGGATGCGGGCCCGCGCGGCATGGGTGTCTGCGATCTTGTTCTTGGCGATACCCACGAGCCACGCCGAGATTCGTGCGCGCGACGGATCGAAACCGGCGCGCCCGGTCCAGGCTGCAACGAACGTCGCTTGCGTGACATCCTCCGATTCCCCGATGTCGCCCAGCGAGCGTAGGGCCAGGGTGTAAATCAGAGCTGACCACTGACCATAAACAGTGGCGAGAGCCCGCTCGTCACCCGCGATGAAGGCTGCGACCTGTGCGCTTTCGCGATCGCGGTCCAGATCGCCCTGCGAAGTACTCATCGACGGTCGGTCCACACTCGCTTCCCTCCTCTCATCGATCATCGCATCCATCCGAGCGGACCTCAGGACGGATTGGCTATCGCGATGAGATTGTCGGTGTAGTTGAGCACGTCCCGGTCGAACTGACCACCGCAGGTGATCAGCACCAATCGCGGAGCACCTGCCCGGTCGAACACCTGGTCGAGGGGAAGCTGTTGCTTGGCGACCTTCTGCACCGACGCGACGGTGTAGGGGTGGTCGATCCCGTCTGCGGTGGTAACTATTACGGACGCGCCGGCCGGCACCTCCTTGAGATAAGCGAATGGACCGATGCCCTGTGCGTAGGAATCCACATGTGCGGAGATGACGGTCGAGCCGAACCGACTCTCCGGGTCGGGCCCGTACTTGTACCAACCGGCGGTCTGGATGTCCGAGGGCAGTTCCATCAGGCCGCTCGGTTGCACCCCGACGGGCTCGACGGGGATGTCGACGCCCACCGACGGGATCTGCACCCGCACGGGGGCAACGGAAGAACGAGGCGCCTCGATGGCACCGGAGGTGATCGGTACTGCTGCGCCGCTGGCTGTGGGGCGGGGAGCCGCGGAGGGAGCCAGCTGCTCCACCGAGGTGGTGGTGGAGCAGCCGGCCAGGAGGAGCACCGCGGCCAGCGCGACGAGAATCTTGCCGGACATGGTCGCGGTCATCCTTTTCGTGGTGTTCGGCTATGAACGGTTCGAGCGGCGGGCCGCAACGATCCGCGATGCAGCGACGCCAGCGGCAGCGAGCAGCACCAGCATTCCGGCGATACCCCAGGTGATGAGCGCGGGGTCGGGGTCAGCCACGAGGCCGGCAGAACCGGCATCCACCCCACCGGGGGTGCTGTGCAAGCCAGCGATGGTCTGCTTGGCCACGGCAAGAGTGCTCGGGTCGCCGGTCAGGTTGCCGTATGCATACACGATGGTGTTGGTTCCTTCGACATTCGCGACGTCGACCGGGCCGAGCACGGGGGTGGTCGTTCCGGTTGCCGCGATGGCGACGCTGAGAGTACCGACCGGCAGGTCGGCCTTCTGCTCGTCACCGTTCACGAGGTTCTTGAAGGCAGGCGCGCCACCCGCGAGGATGTCGACGGCCGGGGCCGCAGCCGTATGACGTACGGTGACCCTTCCTTGACCTGCCGCAATCTTGCTTATGTCATTGGTGAAGAGCTTCGCGGTGGGCTTGGCTGCGGCATCCAAGAAGGCGACGACGGTGTAGCTGGTCCCCGCCTTCAGCGGCAGCACGGCCGGGCCGATGACCGGCTTGGTGATCGGGTCGCCAACCGCCGTGATGACGACCGAGTAGTCGCCCGGGGCGAGCTCCAGGGGTCCCGCGAATGTGCCGGGCTGGAAGTTCGGTGCGGTCACGACGCCGTTGACCCACACATCCACGGGGGTCGCCGGGATTCCGTGGAATACCGAGAGTTCGGCGGTCGTCGCCGAAACCGCCTGAGCCGGCGCCGCGAAACCGACCGCGGCGATGAAGCCCGCGGCGATGACGGCGATGATTTTCTTTCGCATGGTGTTCTCCTCACGTGCAGGGCGTGATTGCCCTCTCTTGGATTACTTCTGCGATTGGGGGCCTGCTGGATGCACTCCGGGCTAAATCGATGCCGAATCCGCGAACAGCACAACACCGACAGCCGAAAGGCAGAACCCGATCACAATGAGGGTGATGCTCGCGAATGCGAGCGCATGCCGCACCAGGAACTCCCGCGCTCGCTCCAGTGAGGCTCTGGCTCGCGGGCCGTCGCCTGACATGATCAGCACCGGCAGAACAATCGTGGATGATGCGATCACCGCGAAGACCGATGGTGCTGAGGATGGCTCCGCGCACGCCGTCGGGAAAGCGCAACAACACGACGCTGGCGGCGGCCGTGACAACCAGGTTCCTCGGGCGGAATGCGCCGTAGCCCAACCGGACGAGAGTTGCTCGAACCGGCGTCAGACGCTCGAAGACGCTCATCCACGACGGGGTGGTGCCCGCTCGGTTACGCTCGTCGAAACGCCAGCCGAGCACCCCGACCGCGATGAGCGCAACTCCCGTGATGGTCGGCGCGACGCCGAGCAACTGCTGGCATAACCGTACGAACGAGTGCGGCGCGAGGCTGGAGAGACAGCAGGATCTATCGCCGTCTCTCCAGCCTGGCAGCGTAATGCGTGCGCGAGTGCTCCGAGGACCTCGCGATTCGACTGAGAGAACTTCCGTTGGAGACAGCTCTCACGGCATCGCTCGGACTAGCGGCGCAAACCCAGACGTTCGATGAGGGAACGGTAACGCTCGATGTCGATTTCCTGAAGGTAGCCCAGCAGACGCCGGCGCTGCCCGACCATCAGCAGCAGGCCACGGCGCGAATGGTGGTCGTGCTTGTGTTCCTTGAGGTGCTCGGTCAGGTCTTTGATGCGGTGCGTCAGCATGGCAACCTGGACCTCGGGGGACCCGGTATCGCCCGGGTGGGTTGCGTACTCATCGATGATCGCTTTTTTGGCATTCGATTCCAAAGCCATAGAAAGGATCCCCTCTCTCCTCGTTGCGCGGCGCCCAGTGGCAGGATGCCCGAGCTCTCTTAGTCCGCGGCCGTCAGACGGCAACCTTGGGAGTTTAGCAGAAGGCATCTCTGACGGGTGCGGCTAGCTGCTACAACCCGCGGCGCTTGATGACCGAGGCGACCCCGCCCGACGGACGATAGGTCGCGCGAGGCTCTGCCTTCGGTGGGTGTGCGGCGATGGGCACGGGTCTAGCCGTGCGTGCCATCTCCAACAGGATGATTTGACTCTCAAGCAGGGCGAACTGATCGCCGAGACACTTGCGGGTGCCTGCACCGAACGGGAAATACGCGCCACGCGGCAAGGATGCCTCGAATTGGTCGGCCCATCGCTCCGGGACGAACTCGTTCGGGCGCTCGAAGTAGGCGGGGTTGCGGTGACTTGCGTACTGGCTCACCAACACGTGAGCGCCCTTGGGCACCGCCACGCCAGCGACCTCGACATCCTCGATCGCGCGCCGGGGTGCAACCCACACGGGCGGCGCCAAGCGCAAAGATTCGGACATCACCGACTTGGCCACCGGCGCGCTCAGGATGCTACGGACGTCGTAAGCTCCCGTGAGCGGCAAGTGCTCGTCCGCCTCTGCGGCGAGTTGTTCCCACAGGTCGCCGCGGTCTCGCAGGTAGCACAGCGCCCACGTCATGACGTTTGCCGTTGTTTCATGCCCGCTCAGGATCAGGGTGAGCGTCTCATCCCGCACCTCGTCGTGGGTCATGGGCTGGTCCTCATCGTCCCGGGCCGCGAGCAGTAAACCAAGCAGGTCGTCGCCCAGCGAGCCGCTCGCCGTGCGGGTGGCGATGATGTCGTCGGCAACGCCCGTCAGGTAATCCGCCGAGCGCTTGAAAGCACGGAAGTACGGCACCGGCAATTCGTCGAACCGATCCAGTCCCGGCAGCATCGTGCGTTCGATGCGATCGATCGCTACCCCCATGTGGTGTTGCACGCCCTGGGCGTATTTGGCGATGTCGGTACTAAAGAGCAATTGCGCGACGATCTGGAACGTCAGTCGCATCATCTCCTCGTTCGCACTCAGGGTCGCTCCGTGGTCCCAGCGTGCGAGGCGTTCGCGAGTGATCTCATGCATCATCCGCGCGTAGTCGGCGAGTTTCTCGTGGTGGAAGGGTGGCTGCATCATCCGCCGATGGCGAATGTGGATGGGCTCCTCGTTGGTGAGCGACCCGGTACCGAGCACCTTGGCCATGCGCTCGAAGCCCACCCCCTTGATGAAGGAGTGCTGCTTCTTCACCGTGACATCCACCACGCCCTCGGGTGAGAAGAAGGCGATGAACAGCTCTCCCGAGAGGAAAAAGGATGCCGCGTCCCCGTGATCCCGCTGAAGGTCCAACAGGAATTTGGGAGTGTCACGGAAGAACTTGAGGGCAACCCCGCCCGGGAAGGTGGAGGGGCCTGGAGGAAGCGATCGGCCCCCGCGGGACCGGACCGGATCAGGGACCGGCGCGTAGGACTGTGGGCGTGCGGTGGTGAACGGGCTGGCCATGGATCTCCTCATCGAGCGGCTGGCTACATTCTGGCAGTTGAGCGCGCGGAGCGCTCCATCTCGCGGAGCGCGGTGCGCGGTGCGACGAGCCGGGGGTTAGACCGCCAGGGGAACCGTCGCGATCAAGACCGTCGTCACGACCCCCGCAACCATGAGGAACGCGCCCAGTAGCCATGCGATTCGGCGCCGAGAGGCGGCCTCCACCTCGGTGCGCAGGCGGGTGAAGCGGTTGGCGTGCCGGAACGTGTCGTCGAACACGTGAGCATCCAAGCGCCAAGCCCCGGTTCGTTCCGCGGCCGCCACGGTGGCATCGACGTCTGACGCCTCCAGAACAGGACGCCGACGGCTCAGAATGCGACCGAGCTGACTAGCGGATATGACGATCACCCCATCGACGCCGCTCTTGATCGTCAGCGACCCGGGATCGACGATGGCGATGACGGGGGTGACATCGACCGATTCACCGACCCCGGTGCTCAGGAGGCGGGCCGCCTCGGATGCCCCGGAACGGGCATCCCGAATGTGGTTGGTGCGACGCCCATTGACCAGCAGTGCGTCATCGCCGACCCAGACCCGCTGGTTCGAATGGTTCTTGGTGGTGATCATGAATACGCCAGCGGGGCCGATTGCCACGCAATCGGCATCAGGCTGGCTCGCCGACGCGGCGCGGCCGGTTTCGAGGCCGTCGGCCGGTGCCACGGCACGCAGAACCCGCCAGGTGTCGCCCAGATTCTTGAGGAGTCTTGCAACCTCGATCTCGCCGAGCGCAGCGCGATACCAACCGCGAGCGTCCGCACTCAGAGGGCTCGCCCCGAAGAGGCGCGCGACGCGCGATCGAGGTCGCCCGCTGGCGTGGATCCGGAGACATTCGACCATCACCGCGTATGCGGGGCCCCGCACGCGAAGCCCCGGGCGAACGGCGGGATTCGATTCGACTGGGAGCACGGCAACAGCACCCGTCGCTGCAGAGTGCGTCGACAAAGCCTGCCGTGGCGTGCTACCCGTCAGTCGAGCATCCACTGATCCCCCGATCGTCGATCCCCCCGGATGTGCGACGCCCTGAGAGTACCGATCTTCGAGGATGCCTCGGCAGCCCCATAACGGGCGCCACCCGGCCGGGATGGGCCGTCGGGCGGGTGCAGCATGCTGTCGGCTCGAGGCAAACGGACTCCGTCGCATTCGGCTCGTAGGCTCTACGTATGGCCGAGGAACTCGTACTCGACGTACTCCTCGTCATCGGCCTCGCCGGTTACGTCGCCTACGGACTCCGAAACGGTCTGTCGCGAAGTCTTTTCACCATTGCAGGAATAATCGGCGGAGTAGTGGCCGCATTTTTTCTCGCACCACTGGTCGCCGGATTGCTCTCGGAACCAGTGCTGCGGCTGATCGTGACCGTAGCGTTGGCCGTGGGGTTGGTCGCGACGGGCCAGGCTATCGGGGCGACCATCGGGCGTGCCATCCGGCGGGGAATCGCGTTGGGGCCCCTGAGCGGAATCGACCGTGTGTTCGGGGGGATCGTGACCGGCGTCGTCGCTGCCCTCGTCGCATCGATGGTCGCCTTCAGCGTGAGTCAACTGGGCGTGCCCGTGTTATCGCGGGCGATCGCAGGGTCGAACGTTCTGCGCATCATCGCCGCAGTGACCCCGGACCCCGTGGAAGCGTTTCTCGCGCAAGTGCGTGGTGCAGTGGTGGATCGGGGCATTCCCCTCGTCGGTACTGCTCTGGGCACTCGGTCGCCGATCCCCCCGGTGATCGACACCGGCAGCGCCGAGTTGAACGCCGCCGCGCAATCGGTCGTGCGCATCACCGGCAACGCCTACTCCTGCGGGCAGTCGCAAGCGGGGTCGGGATTCGTCGTCTCCGACGACCGCGTCGTGACCAACGCCCATGTGGTGGCCGGCGTCAGCGAACCGGTGGTGGAGACGTCCGGCGGCCAGGCGCTCCCCGGTTCGGTCGTCTACTTCGACCCGGTGGTCGACCTGGCGATCATCGCCGTCCCCGGTCTCGATCCCGTGCCGCTCCCGCGAACCGATACTCTCGCCGCGACCCAAACGGCTGCCTTCCAAGGCTTCCCCTACGGAGGACCGTTCTCGTCGGGGGCGGCGCAGGTGCTATCGATCGAAGTGGCACCGGTGGCGGATATCTATGACTCGGTACGAACCCCCCGCGAGGTCTACACGCTCGCCGCAGACGTTCGCGCAGGAAACTCGGGCGGTCCGCTTCTGGATCTCACGGGCCGCGTCGCCGGAATCATTTTCGCGCGGAGCGCCGACACGACAAACCTCGGATACGCCATGACGATGACCGAACTCGGCCCGGTAGTCGACCGATCGGCCGCACTCGACTCCCCGGTGTCATCGGGCGAGTGCATTCGGAACTGATACCGCCGCCGTGAGCCGCCATCAACGAACGTTGGGCCGGAGGCTCCCCCGCCTCCGGCCCTACTCGCTGCGACGATCCGCATTCGATCGAACGGTCTCTCCCCCGAGGCTTTGTCCGTAGTCCCCATACTGCACAACCTGTGAATGTCCTGCAAACCCCCACTGAGGGTCACACTCAAGTGAGGGGTGTGAAAGTTGGGACCAAACCGGCTGGCACCGTCGACTCGATCACGAGGTGCAGGCGGCGAGTCGGCCGCGTCATCGCCACGTACAGAGCAGCAGGGCCGCGCCGCGTTTCGTCGATGATGCGCTGAGGTTCTGCGATGATCACGGAATCGAACTCGAGGCCCTTCGCTTCGGTCGGCGTGAGTACGGCGACCGGTCGCGTGAGACCCACGGGCCCGCGGCCGACGACATCGCCTAGGGCGGCATTCAGACTTTGGAAGATCGCGTCGATCAGCGTTGAACTGGCAATCACCGCCAGCGTGCCCGTCGAGTCGATCTCGCGGTCATTGCGAACAGCCTCGAGCACGGATGCCGCGAGCGCCACCGTGCCAGATACCGCCGCGTCAGCCGACCCCGTGCCGGTCGCGGTCGCACCGGCATCCGATGCGTGAGTGATCAGCACCGGCCACTCCCCCTCCCGCACAGCGCGCGATCGAGTGATTGCCACGCCGTGGGCCAGAGCCATCGACTCCGCCAGCGCCGAGATCTGAGCTGGGGTGCGATAGTTCACCGTCAACTCTTCGAGGCGCCAGTTGTCTCCTATGTGGGGGGCCAGGGCCTCGCGCCATCCGGTGGCGCCGGCCGCGGCGGAAGCCTGGGCGATATCGCCCACCACGGTGAACGACTTGAGTGGATTACGCCGTACCAGTAACCGCCACTGCATCGGCGAGAGCTCCTGGGCCTCGTCGACGACGACGTGGCCGTAGGCCCAGCTACGATCCGCGGCCGCGAGCTCGGCAGTCGTGCCGCGCTCGCCGGACGCCTCGAACCCCTCAGCCAGGGTCTGCGCATCGACCAACCCCTTCACCTGCATGTTCTCGATCGCGGCCCGCGCATTCTCCAAATCGCGCTTGCGCTGCTGCTTCAATTCCCGACGGCCGAAATCAGCGGCCTCATCCACGTGGCCGAGCAGTTCCGCCGCCTCATCCAGTAGCGGTACATCACTCACCGTGTACGACGCCGAGCGGGCTCGTGCGAGCAGGGCACGGGTTCTATCGGACCACCCCGGCGTGAGGGAGGCCAACCACTGCGGCCGAGCGAAAAGGTCTTGGATGAGCTTCTGCGGAGTGAGGGGCAACCAGGCCGAGTTCAGGGCGACCTTGACGTCCTGTGCGGTTCGAACATCCTCGCGCAGCCAACCCTGATCGCTGTCATCGATGGTGTTTCCATGATCGCGCAGCTGGGCCGCCAGCAGGCGGGTGATCGCCGCGACCGCACTTTTGTTGAAGGTGACCCGCGCGAGATTGTGGGGCTTACCCGTCTCCCACGCGCGCCGCATCGCCTGTTCGATGAGCTCGGCGGGCACGGTCACGTGCTCGCCGTTGATGTCGAGCACGGCGGACTCGGTCGGCAGCACCTGGCGGGAGCGTACTGCCCGCGACAATAGCGCCGCCATCTCGATCGACCCCTTGAGTGCTGCGACGTCGTCGACGTCGTCCGCAACCGCGTCGAGACCTGGGAAGAGTTGTCCGACGCTGGCCAGCACCACTCCCGTCTCTCCGAGGGAGGGCAGAACCGCCTCGATGTATTGCAGGAACGACCGGGATGGGCCGACGATCAGCACTCCGGAGGAAGCGAGCCGCTCCCGGTGGGAATACAGCAGGTAGGCCGCACGGTGCAGCGCGACGGCGGTCTTGCCGGTGCCGGGACCACCCTGCACGACGAGGGTGCCCCGGAGCTCGGACCGGATGATGGCATCCTGCTCGGCCTGGATCGTTGCAACGATGTCGCCCATTCGGCCGGTACGGGCCGCACCCAGGGCCGCGAATAACGCCGCCTCCCCCTGCAGCCCCGTCACGTCGCCGGAGAGCAGTTCCGCGTCGAAGATCTCGTCATCGATGCGCACGATGTTTCGCCCGGAACTCTGGAGATGGCGACGGGCACGCGCGCCGAGCGGGGTTGCGGCGGTGGCCTGGTAGAAAGCCCTCGCCTGCGGAACGCGCCAGTCCAGAAGAAGGGACTGCTGCAGATCGTCGCGCAGGCCTATCCGCCCGATATACCGATGGAGGGGAGGTTCGCCAGCATCCACCGTCATGTCCAGGCGACCGAACGCGAGACGCTCGTCGATCTGGCGCAGCTGCCCGATACGATCCTCGTAGATGCGGGCGAACGAGTCTCGTTCTGAACGGTTCTGATGGGTACCGCCCGGGTTACTCCGGCGAACGGCTTCCAACTGGCGCTCCGCATCGGCACGAAGCGCGTCGAGGCGCGCGTACAGGGTGTCGACGTAGCCGCGCTCGCGATCCAACTCGCTCGACGTCAAATTCGTGACCCCCGGGAATTTCGTACCCATTTCGGCACCGGTCGCAGCGCGGATTCCGGCGTTCTATCCTACGAGAACGGATAGGGCACGGCACGTTGCGTGCTCGCCCGACGAGCAGGCTCTTGTGCAACCGTTCAACCAGTGCCACGCTGGAAAGGAGAACAACTCGTCGCCCAGAAGAGCCGCAGGCAGTGCCGCGCCGCTGGGCGATGAGTCTGTCAGCCGGCTGTTCGTCAACCAGCTCTCTGTCAACCAGCTCTCTGTCAACCCGCCACGAGACGCCGTCGCGAGTCGAGCACAGCATCCAACAGCATCGCCTCGTTTGCGACGGATCGGGTGTCTGCTCGACCGGTGACCAGACGCTGTCGAGCGAAGGCAAGCCGCGTGGCGTCCTGAATGTACCTTCTCATCTGCGGACCTCGACCGTTCTGCGAGGCCCATTGAGAGGCGGCGCGGCGCCCGTTCGGGGTAGCTAGGGGCACCACCTCGTCCGCGGCGAACCAGCCGGCGACCGCGTACTCGTGCAATCGGGCCGCTGTCACCCGCGTTTCGGCTCGTCGAAGGGCCATCACAAGGGCGACAGCAGCGAGGAAGAGCGGCACCTGAACGAGTAGGTAGTAGCCGAAGAAGTTGCTCACGAGGTAGAGCGACCCGTTCCAGAGCGCGTGAAGGGCGATTGCGGGGATGAGCCCGAGCAGAAAGAAGCCGATGGCTCCGAAGGCGCCGGTTCTCGTCGCAGCAATTCCCAGGGCGATTCCCGTACACGAGGTGAACATGACGTGCGCGAACGGCGACATCAATCCCCTGATCAAGAAGATCTGCAGCACGCTGCCGTCGAGACCACCTTCTTGCACGAGCTGCGAGCCGAAATAGAGGATGTTCTCACTGAAGGCGAACCCTCCGGCCAGCATCGCTGCGTACACGACGCCATCGACCGGCCCGTCGAAGAAGCGGCGACCGACCCAGAAGATGAGGAGCAATCCGAACCCCTTGCTGCTCTCCTCGACGATCGGCGCTTGGATCACCGCGAGAAAGAATTCCGACGTGGAGTCGGACCCGCCCAGGCTGGCCACGACATTGTCGACCTGCGCGCCGACCAGCAGCGCGATGAGTACCGCACCGGCGGAACCCCAGAGAAATGCGAACACGAGCGCCAGACGGGGCTCCGGCTCCCACCGATCCACCCAGCGAACCCCCGCCAACACGATGCTCAACGGGACGAGCGCCATGATGCCGCCACCCGCGGCCGCTCCCAGCCCGAGCCCGCCGACGATGTAGACCGCAACGACCAGCCCGGCGATCCCAGCGAGGACTATCCCGAGCACGACGGCCACGACGGTCACAGCGTGACCGGGTCGCGGAACGGGCAGCCCGGTGGGCATCCCGCCCGTACCGATGTGGGTGACGGTGGTCGGGGCAATCGGGATGTGAGTACTCACTGTGCATCCCCCATCGGAAAATCGGCGTCCCTAGCGGTGAAGTACAGGTCGGCCGCGACCAACTCGCACGCGAACTGCAGTAGGGCCACCCGCAAGGGGGCGCTGAATCTCGTTTCGAGCCCGACCCGTAGCGGGGAATCGACCGCGCTCGCATCCGTGCCCAACAAGCGCCCCCAGTCGATCAGCACCTGCTCCGCTTCGGTCACCTCCGCAGCATCCAGCAGCTCGCCGCTCGCTTCCAGGATGTGGCGGTAACGTTCGGCGCCCGCGCCCCTCGGCCGACCGCTGACGATGGCAAAGGAGAAAAGGGTGGTTGCTCGCTGGCCGATCTGTGGAACGACCTCACGGGGGTCGGGCCACTGACGTGCGGTCTGACCGGGAGGCGGAAGAGTCATGCGTTCAGGCTACGAGGCCTTGCCCGGATTCATGAGGCCTTGCGGATCGAAGACTGCACGGATCTGATTCTGCAAGTCACGCTGCACCGGGCCCAACTCCCGTTCTAGCCATCGTTTCTTCAGCAGCCCGACACCGTGCTCCCCGGTGAGGGTGCCCCCCTCGCCGAGTGCGGCCTCGAAGAGGTCACCCGCTGCCGCCCAGATCACATCGGGGACTTCCTCGCCCTGGTAGGTGAAATTGGGGTGCAAGTTGCCGTCGCCCGCGTGGGCGACAGTCGGGATCACGATGTTGTAGCGCTCCTCGATCGTGTGAATGTGTCCGAACATGGCGGACAATCTGCTGCGCGGAACGCACACGTCTTCGATCAACACGCTTCCGAGCATCGCCATCGCCGGATGAAACGCTCGTCGGAACGTCAGCAGATCTTCGCCGACCACCGGTGATTCAGCGAGCGTTACTGCGCCGCCGCCCGCCGCCAAAATAGCGCTCGCGGTCTCGGCTTCGGCGACGGCCCCAGCCCCGTCGACCTGGAGTATGACGGTCGCCGCTGGCTCCCGCGCGGAGTCGGTGAAACCCCCGCCGTAGGCGACGATGGCCGCCACCGCGCTGCCGCCGAGCATCTCGAGCACCGCGGGCCGAAGGCCGGAAGCGCCGATCGCCTCGCACGCGCGAGCCGCGGCATCCTCATCCACGAAATCCGCACGGATCGTGCGCACCTCGGACCTGACGAGTGGGACGATCTTCACCGTCGCCTCGACGATCACCCCGAGGGTGCCCTCCGACCCAACGAACAATGCGGTGAGATCGAGCCCCGTTACTCCCTTGATGGTGCGGCGTCCGAGCGTGAGCAACTCACCGTCGGCCAGCACGACGCTGAGGCCGAGCACTGAATCACGAGTGACCCCGTATTTGACGCACAGCAGCCCTCCGGCGTTGGTCGCGATGTTGCCCCCGACCGTCGAGATGGCGCGGCTCGCCGGGTCGGGAGTGAACCAGACCCCGTACGGTTCGAGAAGTTCGTTGAGGCGACCGTTCAGGATGCCCGGCTGGACGATCGCGTAGCCGTCGACCGGGGAGACGGTCAACAACCGGTCGAGAGCCGCCGTGCTCAGCACGAGTTCTCCGGGGCCGGCGACGGCTGCCCCGGCCAATCCCGTTCCGGCACCACGGACGACAACGGGAGTGCGGGTAGCTGATGCCGCCCGCATCACGTCTTGCACCTCCGCGGTGCTCTGCGGGGTCACGATCACGACTGGCGCGCCTTCTGAGCGATGCCCGGACTGATCCGACCTCGTCGAGTGCAACGCCGAGTCATCGAGAGACAGTCGATCAGCCAGACCGAGAGCGATCAGAGCGGTGACAACCGGTGCGGGATCGCGCGATTCTGACATGGGGATATTGTGCCCCGGCAAGATGGGTCAGTTTCCACAGTCTGAAAATCGCGAGCCCGGCCCACAGCCGGACGGGGGTTCAGCTGGCGCAGCGAATGCAGTGTGCCGTGAACGGGCGAGCCTCGAGGCGCGCACCGGTGATGGGCTGGAGGCACGTTTCGCAGGCGCCGTAGCTCCCGTTCTCGACACGGGAGATCGCGCGTTGGATCTCGACACCGTGCCGCTTCGACTGCTCGAGAAGCGAGTTGGCCTGGGCCTGCTCGAAAGCGAGGCTCGACCCCTCCGGGTCTTCGGATTCGTCGGTTCCTATCCCCCGACGTCCCACCAGCGCAGCCGCGATCTCGCGACGCAGTTGCCGCTGAGTGTCGGCGAGGTCGGCCAAATAGGCGTTGAGTCGTTGGGTCAGACGCCGTCGGTCTTTCGCGTCGAGCACGATCAGATCGCGGTCGCCAGCGATCGTTGAAAGGTCCGGACGTCGCTCGCTCAGTTGAATGGTCACGGCGCAATCTAAGCAATCGCCCGAGATATGCGCCTAGCCCTTGACCATGTCCCCCACGTGAGGTACGTGCACCGCAGCATCCCCTGCACGGTCCGGACCCCATGACCTCGTGTCCGAACACCGCTAGTGGATACTCCTTCATCGTGCAACCCTGTGGGGATGGGCCCGACCGCGACCTTCGCCGAACATTACGCTGCACTGTCGGCACGGGATGCGCGATTCGACGGCCAGTTCATCGCGGGCGTGCACACGACCGGCATCTATTGTCGCCCGAGTTGTTCGGCGATGACCCCTTTAGCCAAGAACGTGAGCTTCTATCGCACCGCGGCAGCGGCCCATGAAGCAGGTCTCCGGGCATGCAAACGCTGTCAGCCGGATGCCGTTCCGGGTTCGCCGGACTGGAACCTCACCGACGATCTCGCGGCGCGCGCGATGCGCCTCATCGTCGATGGAGTTATCGAACGAGAGGGTGTGCCGGGGTTGGCGCGTCGGCTGGGTTACACCCCGCGCCACCTCGGTCGCGTGTTAGCCAGTGAACTGGGCGCTGGCCCATTGGCACTAGCCCGAGCCCAGCGCGCCCAGAACGCCCGCACCCTTCTCGGGTCCACTGAGCTGAGCGTCGCTAATGTGGCTTTCGCAGCCGGGTTCGCCAGCATCCGACAGTTCAACGAAACGATTCGGTCGGTCTACGAGTGCACCCCGACTGAGCTCAGAGCGTTGGCGCGACGCGGTGCGCGTCCCGCGGTGGCGTTCACCCACGGGTCCTCCAGCGACATCTCGCGGAGCGCGGTCGCGCCGAGCGGCGCCTCGTCCGACCTGCCGCACACGACATCCCTGAATCTGCGCCTTCCCGCCCGGCACCCGTTCGATGGTGCCGGCGTGATGCGGTTTCTCGCCGACCACCGGGTGCCGGGAGTCGACATCACCGACGGTCTTACGTACGAGCGGCATCTGCGCCTGCCGTCGGGACCGGGTTGGGTGCGAATCGAGCTCGACGGCGACGCGATCTCCTGTTCGGTGAGGGTACACGCCATCACGGACATTCCGACCCTCGTGGCGCGCGTGCGGCGCATGTTCGATCTCGATGCCGACGCCATCGCGATCGCCGAATCCCTGGCCAGTGACCCGATCCTCCGCCCGCTCGTGGTCGAGAACCGGGGCCTGCGCCTGCCGGGCGTCATGGACGTGCACGAAGCGGTGTTCCGCACCATGATCGGCCAGCAGATCTCAGTTGCCGCGGCCCATACCGTATTGGGCAATCTCGCTCGGGCTTTTCAGGAACTCGGGTTAACCGAACCGGGCATGTTCCCCACCGCGCAGCAGCTCGCCGAGCACGGCAGCGGCCACCTCCGCGGCCCGCAAACCCGTATCTCCAACATCCTCACGATGGCGAGGGCGCTGGCTGATGGGTCGCTGCACCTCGATGTCGGGATGCCTTCCGCCGAGTTCCGCGCAGCGCTGTTGGCGATGCCCGGGATCGGACCGTGGACCGCGGACTACCTGACGATGAGGGTGCTCGGCAATCCCGACATCCTGCTGAGCACCGACCTGGTGATGCTGCAGAGCGCGGCGGCCCTCGGCCTGCCCCACAGCCCGAGGGCGCTCGCCGAGTACTCGCGCCGCTGGGCCCCGTGGCGCAGCTATGCCGGCCTGTACCTGTGGCGCGCCAGGCCTCGTACTACGCCGTAGCTTTCTTGCGGTTCTTCTCGACGCTGAGGCGCAGGGCCTCCATGAGGTCGAGCACCTCCCCTGAGCCGGTCTCACGCTCGCCGAAGGTTTCAGCGGTATCCAGCGAGTCGCCCTTCTCTAGTTTCGCGTCGATCAGCGTGCGGAGCTGCGCCTGATATTCATCCGTGAACTTCTCGGGCTGGAAGTCCGACTCGAACGATTTGACCAGCGACTGTGACATCGACATCTCCCGGTCGGACAACGTGACCGCCTCGTCGAGTGAAGGGAAATGCGCCTGGCGCACCTCGTCATCCCACAGCAGCGCCTGCAGCATGATGATGTCGCCGCGAACGCGCAATGCGCCGAGCCGGGTCTTTTGACGCAGGGCGAATTGAACGATCGCCGTGCGCTGTGTCTCCTGCAGGGTGCGACGTAACAATGAGTACGCCTTGGTCGAGGGGGAATCGGGCTCGAGGAAGTAGGCCTTCTCGAACATGATCGGGTCGACCTGGTCGCTCGGCACGAACTCCACCACGTCGATCTCGCGACTCTTCTCGGCGGGCAGGGATGCGATGTCCTCGGCGGTGAGCACGACCGTTCGCTCCCCGTCATCGAACGCCTTGGCGATATCGGCGTACTCGACCGCCTCACCGTCGAGCTCGCAGGTGCGTTGATAACGGATGCGACCGCCGTCAGTCGCATGCACCTGGTGCAGCGCGATGTCGTGGTCCTCGGTGGCACTGTAGGCCTTGACCGGAACGTTCACCAGTCCGAAGGTAATCGCGCCCTTCCAGATCGACCGCATCGGTCCTCCCATGGGTTTAATTCAGTATCGAGCATGATGGATGCATGGCGCTACGTGCGGCGGGCCAGCAGGTGGTCATCGATGGGCATCCACTCACCCTCACAAACCTGGACAGGGTGATGTACCCCGAGACGGGCACGACCAAGGCCGATGTGCTCGACTACTACGCCCGGGTCGCCGACCTGCTTCTCCCGCACTGCCGTGACCGGCCGGTCACTCGCAAGCGATGGGTGCACGGGGTCGGAACCCTGGCAGAGCCCGGCGCGACCTTTTTCCAGAAAAATCTGGATGACCGGTCGACGCCCCGATGGGTGGCGCGTCGAGAAATCGAACACTCCCGCCAGCGCACGAGCTACCCGCTCGTCGATAACCTCGCCACCCTCACCTGGCTGGCCCAGAACGCCGCGCTCGAGTTGCACGTTCCGCAATGGCAGTTCGGGCAGACGGGTGCCCCCCGCAACCCGGACCGCATGGTGTTGGACCTCGACCCAGGCCCCGGAGTGGGGCTACGGGAATGCGCCGCGGTCGCCCGATGGGCGCGGGTGATCTTGGAAGGCATGGGGCTGGCGCCGCTGCCGGTCACGAGCGGGAGCAAGGGCATCCACCTCTATTGCGCGCTGGACCGAACCCAGTCGAGCTCGGCCATCTCCGAGGTGGCTCACGAGCTGGCGCGGGTGCTCGAGGCCGACCATCCGGACCTCGTCGTGAGTGACATGCGCAAAGACCTCCGGGCGGGGCGCGTGCTCGTGGACTGGAGCCAGAACAGCGCCAGTAAGACCACGATCACGCCCTATTCGCTGCGTGGGCGACCATCGCCGACAGTGGCGGCGCCTCGCGAGTGGTCGGAGCTGGACGATGACAGAACCCTGCACCAACTCGACTACCGCGCCGTGCTCACGCGTGTCACCGAGGGGATCGACCCGCTCCGGGGACTGGTCGCGCACTACGACGACCGTCAGACGGCCCCGGCACACGAGGCTGATAGCGATCCCTGGCTCATCCATCTGATGAAGGATGCCGCGGCCCAGCCGCTCGCGCAGAACCCACTCCCACCGCTGCCCACTCCCATGCTGGCGACAGCCGGCTCAGCGGCGCTACGGGTATCCGCCGCGAATACCTCCCGCTGGGCCTACGAGATGAAGTGGGACGGGATCCGCGCGATCGCCGCCGTACACGACGGCGTGCTGACGCTCACGAGCCGCAACGGCACGGACATCACCGACAGATACCCCGAGCTGTCGGTGCTCGCTTCACCGGGAACGAACCTCGTGCTCGACGGCGAGATCGTGGCCATCAGTGCGACGGGTCAGCCCGATTTCTCGCTACTCCAGCAGCGGATCGGACTCACCGCGCGCGGCGATATCGAACGCACCGCGCTCCGCGTTCCCGTGCACTTCATGGTCTTCGACATCCTCGAACGGGAAGGTCGGAGTCTGCTTCAGAACCCGTGGGAAGAGCGCCGCCGCATCCTCGAGGCCACGGTGCACCCCGTTGGCCCGATCCAGTTGCCCCCGGTGCTGACGGTGGATCTCGACGATGCGATGATCACCAGCCGCGAGCTCGGACTGGAGGGGGTGATCGCGAAGCGGCGCGACGCGGTGTATTCGTCGGGAAGGCGGTCGCCGACCTGGGTCAAATTCAAGCACCACCTCACCCAGGAAGTGGTTATCGGCGGTTTCACTGTCGGCGCGGGCAGTCGAGCGAACATGGTGGGCGCACTGCTGGTCGGAATTCCGGCGGCCGGGGGGCTCCGCTACGTGGGGCGGGTGGGAACAGGATTCTCCGAACGTGCCCTGCGGGACATTCGGGACACCCTCACGGCCCTCGTTTCTGAAGCGAATCCATTCACGAGTTTGACGCGCGCCGAAGGGGCCGGGGCCCGATTCGTGGAACCGAGTCTTGTTGGGGAGGTCGAGTTCGCCGAGTGGACGAGCGCCTCCCGACTGCGTCAGCCCTCATGGCGAGGCTGGCGGCCCGACAAAGCGCCAGCGGATGTGAGGTGGGAGAGCAGTCCGGCCGTCAACCCCCAGACGCCGCAGTCGGAGCCGCTTTAGGGTGGACGCATGAACCCACGACTTTTGATCCTCGGCATCGGGCTCGGCATCGGCTACGTTCTCGGAACGCGAGACGGGCGTGCTCGATACCTCCAACTCACCGCTCGAGTGCGTGCGCTCTGGGAGGATCCCCGCGTCGTAAAAGCGCGACGGGATGCCGAGGCGTTCGCGAGAGAACAGGGTCCGATCATCCGCGATCGGGCATCCGAAGCTGCGAAGGCAGCGCCGGGCGCGGTCGCCGATACGGCACGGGATGTCGCCGATCGGGTGAGCGCTGCCGCTAAGGACACTGCCTCCCGCGCCAGTGCGACCGCCAAAAACACAGCCGCGCGCGCGAGCGCCACAGCCAAAGACCTGGCGAAGGATGTCTCCGGTCGGTTCGGTGACGCGGCATCCACCGCGAGAGACCAGACCGCCCGGGTCGCCGCCGGCCTGCGAGAGCGTGGCGAGACGGTGGTCGACTCGGCGGTCAATACGGCCGGGCAGGCGCGCGACCGCGCGATGGCCGACATGGACAGCGACGATTTGGGGCAGGACGAACCCGGCCCCGACGATGCCGACCGTGCCCCGGCGGCCAATATCTGAACTGACGCGCTGGCAAGCCGCGTTCAGCCGATCAGTGACGCCGGCAGGGTGATGGGAAGCGTGAGCGGCACCATCCCGCTGAGTCGCTCGGGCGACAGCACCCGGGCCACCTCCTCGGCCGACATGAGATTCGAGGCGACCACCAAGTCGGCGATCGAGGCGTGAGTGGTCAGGGCGGTGTGCGCGAGCGTTGCCGCCGCAGCGTACCCGATGTAGGGCGTGAGCGCGGTGACCACCCCGACGCTGGTTTCGACCTGCATCGCCAGACGCTCGATGTTCGCGCTGATACCGACAATGCAATTGACGCGCAGCGTATAACACGCGTTGGTCATCCACGCGAGCGACTGCAGGATGGAATGCGCGATCACGGGCTCGAAGGCGTTCAACTGCAATTGTCCCGCCTCCGCAGCTGCGGTGACGGTGGCATCCGCGCCGATCACACTGAAGGCCACCTGATTGACGACCTCGGGGATGACCGGGTTCACCTTTCCGGGCATGATCGACGACCCGGCTTGGCGCGGCGGCAGATTGATCTCCCCGAAGCCCGCCTGCGGGCCGCTCGACAGCAGTCGTAAGTCGTTGCAGATCTTCGAGAGCTTGACCGCGGCGCGCTTGAGGATGCCGCTCAGCGTCATGAAGACCCCCGCATCGCTCGTCGCCTCGATGAGGTCCGGAGCGGTTTCCATCGCGATGCCGGTCAGGGCGACGAGGTGGCGCCTCACCGCCTCGGCGTAGCGCGGATCGGCGGTGATCCCCGTTCCGATGGCGGTGGCGCCGAGGTTGATCTCGTTCAGCCAGGGGATGGCCTCGCTCAACCGGTCGTAATCCTCAGCGAGAGTGTGGGCGAAGCCGGTGAACTCCTGCCCGAGGGTCATAGGCACGGCATCCTGCATCTGAGTACGGCCGATTTTCAGGATGGTCGCGAACTCGACGCCCTTGGCGGCGAATGCGGCGGTGAGAAGCCGGTGCTCCGCGAGCAGCGTGCGCACGCCCAGCACCATCGCGAGCTTGATCGAGGTCGGGTAGACGTCGTTGGTGGATTGACTCCGATTGACATCGTCGATCGGATGCAGTCGCTCGTACTGTCCCCGCGGCAGGCCCATCAGTTCCAGGCCGCGGTTGGCGATCACCTCGTTGGCGTTCATGTTGGTGGAGGTGCCTGCCCCACCCTGGATCACCCCGACGCAGAACTCACGGTGCAGCCCACCCGCGACGATCTCCTCGCAGACCCGGTCGATGATCTCGGCCTTCTCGGCCTCGAGCACACCGAGTTCGCGGTTGGCTCGAGCAGCCGCCTGCTTGACTCGAGCCAGCGCCACTACCAAGTTGGGGTAGTTGTAAATCGCGCGTCGGGTGATCGGGAAGTTCTCCATGGCGCGGGCGGTGTGGATGCCCCAATACGCGTTGGCCGGCACCGCCATCGTACCCAGCGAGTCCTGCTCTTCCCGGGTAGGTTCCGGCTCTCGGGTCATGTCGTCTCCTTCGATCGGCACCCGCCACTCTAACGGCGCACGTCACACACGCGGCTCGCTGTGCGCAGTCCCCGTGGAATGAGGCAACGCCTTGACCGACCGGCGTACCCGGTGCGTACTGTGAAGGGTGCCCGTCTCCCCCGCCGCCCGACCCGACCCGGCCCGATGGCTCCCCTTCGCCACGTGGATGAGCGAGCAGCGCTGGTTCGCGAGGAGGATAGGCGTGCCTCGGCTCGAGGAGATCGGCCGATGGGCATTCGCTAGCGGTACGCCGACCGTATCGATCGTCACCCACCTGCTGCGGAGCACGGTGGGTAGCACCTCGACTCTGTACCAGGTTCCGCTGGTCTACCGGGACTCCATCGATGAAGGGATGACGACCCCCGCGATCGGCGTGCTCGATGGTCTGCACGTGTACGACGCCCCCCGCGACCCGGCCTACGCCGCGGCGCTTCTGACATTCATCGCGGATGGAACGCATCTCGAGGGCGAATCGAGCGAGGTGACCGCAACCTCGACCGCCGCGATCCGGGCGGAAGGGTTTGCTGCACGAGTACTGACGGGCGAACAGTCGAATACCTCGATCATCTACGAGCGCGACGGGAGCTCTCCCGTCATCTGCAAGGTGTTCCGGGCCCTGCACAACGGCGAGAACCCAGACGTCATGCTGCAAACCGCCCTCGCCGCCCATGGATCGGATGCGGTACCGGCCCCTGTGGGGCACCTCGTCGGCACATGGGCAGATCCGCTCACCGTTGGCGGGCGGGCTCGCGGGCATCTCGCGTTCGCCCAGGAGTTTCTGCCGGGGGTGGAAGACGGGTGGCGAGTAGCTCTGGCCGCAGCCGCCGCGGGCCGAGACTTCTCTGTCGAGGCCAGGGCGCTCGGCGCGGTCACGGCACGGGTGCATACCGCGCTCGCGGTCTCCCTCGGCCACGAGGTTGTCGGGGGTTCCGAGATCGCTGCAGTACAGGCATCCATGTCGCAGCGGCTCGCAGACGCCCGCGACGAGGTGCCCGAGTTCGCAGGCCTCGTGCACCGGGTACGCGGCCTGATCTCCCGTACCGGTAGCGCCAAATGGCCCGACATGCAGCGCATCCACGGCGACCTCCACCTCGGCCAGGCGCTCGAGGTACCCGGCCGGGGCTGGGTGCTCGTCGATTTCGAGGGTGAGCCACTGCGGTCGATGTTCGAGCGCAACCAGGTCGACAGCCCGCTGCGGGATGTCGCAGGGATGCTTCATTCCTTCGGTTACGTGAGCGGCGCGCTGCGGCTGCGCGGGGACTCGCACCCCCGCGCGGACTGGAGCTCGGCCGCTCGCGCCGCGTTCATCGCGGGGTACGCTGACGGTTCCCCCATCGATCTCGCCGAGCAGGTGGACCTCATCACGGCCTACGAGATCGATAAAGCGCTGTACCAGTCCGTTTACGAAGTGCGCAATCGCCCGGAATGGCTCCCCATCTCGGTGGCCGCCGTTCAGGACCTCGTTGGCCGGGGATCGAGCTTCTGAACCGGGGCGGCGTCAGTTCGCACTCACCGAGGCGACATCGACCTCAGACGACTCCGACGCCGATGACGGCGTCACGCAGCAGACTGGCGAGAGCCTCGAGTTGCACGTTGGCCTCCGCCGCGACATCCTCGTCGGACCCGTCGAGAGCTCGGGCCGCGAGCCCCGCCTTGCTATCGATCAGCTCGGCGATCCGGGCATCGATGGTGTGCGCGGCGATGATGCGCCACGCCGTGACCGGAAGGGATTGCCCGATGCGATGCACTCGGTCCACCGCCTGGGTCTGTTCGGCGCTCGTCCAACTCAGTTCCGCGAGCACCACGTTCGACGCGGCCTGCAGGTTGATGCCGACTCCGGCCGCGGTGAGCGAGGCGACGACAATCGCCACCGATGGGTCGGCGCCGAACGAGTCGATGGCCTGCTGACGCGCTCTCGCAGACTGGTCGCCTCGGATCGACACGGATCTGAGGCCGACCCGCGCGAAGTGCGCTTCTGCAGTGTCCATCACGTCGATGTGCTTGGCGAAGAACACCACCTTGCCCACTGAGCGCGCGAGCTGGGCCGTGTAGTCCGCCGCCAATGTCGCCTTGGCTTGGCCGATACGGCGCACCATGGTGAAGACATTCTCACCCGTTGCCGAACCCTTGGATTCCTCCAGTTCGGCATGGGCGACGACGCGGATGAGATCCTCGTCACTCACGTCGGGCTTCAGTGCTCGAATGCGCATGAACCGCTCGACGAGCCGGGCGGTGAGTGCGGCCTCGGCGGCGCGGATCGAGCGCCCGAGATCGTCGTCCAGCTCCACCGGGATGTCGGCGATCCGACGAGCGGGGATGTCAGCGGCCACATCGACCTTCTTGCGTCGCACGATCCCCATGTCGATGACCGCGCGACGGGCCTCAGCGAAGAATCCGGGCTCCGCCGGGCTCAGGCCGATGTCCTCCAGCTTGTCCATCAGGGGAGGCAATGGTCGTTTCTCATCGATCCACCCGAGGAACTGCCAGATCGCCCGGAAGTCCTCGATCGAGTTGATCAGCGGGGTTCCCGTCAGCGCCATGAGCAGCGCGCGCGGAAAGCCGGCCCGGATGCTCTTGGACAGGGCCAGCACGTGCTTGGATCGCTCCGACTTCAGGTTCTTGATGAAATGCGCCTCATCCACCACCATGCCTTTGAACTTGAAGCGCCCCAACCACCCCACATGCCGGTCGAGGATCTCGTAATTGACGATGACCACGTCGCTGAAGGCATCCACATCGTTGCCGTCCCCGTGCACCACCGTGGCGGTTCGGCCCGGCGTCCACAACTCGACCTCTCGCGCCCAGTTGGTCTTGACGACGTTGGGGACCACCACGAGCAGCGGGTATGAATTGGATGCCTCGGCCGCCAGTAACGCCTGGGCGGTCTTGCCCAACCCGGGCTCGTCGGCGAGCAGGAAGGTGCGATGGCCGCTGCGAACCTCCTCCACGAAGCGGGCCTGGTGGCGCATCAGATCCAGCCTCCCCCTCGTACGCAGGGTCGACGCTTCCGGCAGGAGCATGCTGGCCGCACCACCGCCCGCACCGTACTCGAAAGAGCGGAACAGCGGCTCGATCAACTCCCAGCTATCGAGCGAATGCGAACTCGACCGGCCCGCGCCCATTCCACTGAAATCGGGAGCGAGGAAGGGGTTGGACATCTGCATCTGACGCACCGACGCGGGAACGACCTGCTTCTCCACTTGCTTATCGATCGGTCGTGCCTCGGTCGCGATCACGAGCTCGGAAGGGCTCAGCGTCACCCCCGCCGCAAGCAGCAGGTCTCGCCGCAGGGCTTGGGCCGCCGGGGTGACCGGCGCATCGTCGGCGAGCATGGCGATCAGGCTGGTGTCGCGGGCCGCCGTCTTGGCCAGGATCGCCGCGAGACCGTCGAGGCGCTTCTGCTCGTTCGAGCGTTCGAAGTCGCTGAGCGTTCGGTCAGTCTTGACACGGGCACGCTCCTCCCTCAGGAGAAGAGTCGCAACCTGGAAGCGGGCACGATTGGCCGGTTTCAGCGGGCCCTTCTGCACGGCGGTCTCCACCTCGCGCGCCGCGCGCGCGAGCACGGGGATCACGCCGACATCGTCGCCACCGCGGGGGCGCCGGCGCTGCGCCGCGGCCGTTCCACGGGGTGCGGCCGTGCCACGTGTCGAGGACTTGGTGCGGTGTTGACGTGCCCCGGAATCACCCTGGGGGGAAGATGTCACCTGTGCTCCTGTGCGTCTGTTCACGGTGTGGATTCACGCGTGAGAAGTCGGGCCCGCTGATTCAGTGGTTGTCTGCCGAGTGGGTAGAGAACCGTGTTGCCCAGACCCAGTCGCGATGCGACTGGTGGGCTCCGGTGTACCCACAGTCTAGACGAAAATGACGGGGGTCGGTCACGACCGCGCCGCATCCTCCGTCACGATCAGGAGGCCCGCGGCGAGCATCACGAGAGCAGCAACGTACTGCAAGGCCAGCCACAGGTCGGGCGCGTCGATATCGATGGGGAAAACGGGATTCCACAGCATCGCGACCGGCACCAGTGCGATGAGCCACCACCATTGGCGAGCCTGCCATGCGAACACGCTCATCACGAGCGCGAGGATCGAGACCGCGTACCGGACGATGAGGAACAACTCGTTGGTGATCACGGCCACGCCGATCAACAGGGCGATGACCGCCAGAATGGACGGCGCAAGCGCGTTGCGACGCCTGCTCGAGGGGTAGGTGGCACGCACCTCGTCAGCCTAATCCGGCTGAGCTCAGCACTTGCTCTCAGGTAGATCTCCGCCCAGTCGGACGTGTCGCTAGTCTGAAACGGTGACCCAGGATGCAATGGTGGCCCGATTGCAGACGATTCTGCGTATTCCCACGGTGTCACTGTCGGACGAGACTGCGGTGGACTGGGACCAGTTCGAGCGATTCATCAACACACTGCAGACCCTCTATCCCCGCACCCACACCCGGCTGCAGCGCGAACGGATCGGCGGCCACTCCCTCCTTTTTCGCTGGCCCGGCCGCTCCGAATCCGAGCCGAGCGTTCTCATGGCTCACTACGACGTCGTTCCCGCCACGGATTTCGGCTGGAAGCATCCGCCCTTCGCAGGCGAGCTCAGCGGCAAGAACGGAGAGCAGGTGATCTGGGGCCGAGGCGCCCTCGACAATAAGGGCAGCCTCGCGGCCATCCTGGAGGCTGTCGAGTCGCAGCTCGAAGACGGGGTCGTTCCGGCGCAGGACATCTTCCTCGTCTTCGGGCACAACGAGGAGACGACCGGCAGCGGGGCCTCTGCCATCTGCGACGCGCTTCGCGAGCGCGGCATCCGACCGGCCCTGGTACTCGACGAGGGCGGGGCGATCGTCACGGATGTCTTCCCCGGCCTCGCCGTGCCCGTGGCGGTGGTCGGGGTGGCCGAGAAAGGGTCGGCGATCGTTCGACTCGTCGTCGACCAGCAGGGCGGACACGCATCCACACCGCCCGCCATCACCGCCACGGTTCGCTTGGCCATGGCGATCGTGCGTTTGAACAACCGACCGTTCCGGGGCCGCCTCGACGATACGGCGCGGGAGATGTTCCGCACGATCGGGGTGCACGCAACCGGGATGGCGGGTTGGGCGTACCGGCATATCGGCCTCACCCGGTGGGCACTCGTGCCGATTCTGTCGCGCTCGAGTCCCGAGCTGCGGGCGATGGTGCGAACGACGCAGGCCGTGACCGGACTCGATGCCGGGCAGGCGCAGAACGCATTGGCCGAACGAGCCACGGCGACGGTGAACGTGAGGATTGCCGTCGGCGGCACGATCGAGGAGGTACTCGAACGGATGGTGCGCGTCATCCGGGATGAAGCGGTGCGGGTCGAGCTGGTCTCCGCGGAAGGAGCCTCCCCGGTCTCCCCGATCACCGGCCTGTCGTGGGAGGTGCTGAGATCCAGCATCGAGAACACTTTCCCCGGCACGGTGGTCACCCCGTACGTGCAAAATGGTGCCTCGGATGCCCGCCACTTCACGCGCATCAGCAGCGCCGTCTACCGGTTCTCGGCTTTCACGATGACTACCGAGGAACGTGAATCCCTGCACGCGCGAAACGAGCACATCCACGTTTCATCTTGGCTACGCGGCGTGAATTTCTACCGAGCGCTGATCGCCGCGCTGTAGTTCTCCTCGATGCCGGCTCCCACCGGACGCCGCGGCACTCAGGCGCCCTGCGGTCGGATGATCGTGATCGGCCTGCTCATCGGAGGCGCGTCGTCGAGGCGCTCGAGCCCCGGGCGCAATTCGTCGAGCCACGCCTGGTAGCCGCGGGAATTCAGATGCAGGCGGTCGTCCGAGAGCTCCCGATTGATCTCCCCGTCCGGCTCGGCCAGGGCGGGCCACAGGTCGAGGTATTGAGCGTTGACGCTCGGGGCGAATTGTCGGAGATGCCGATTGGCGTCTTGCACTTGGGCCGCGAACTCGCGTCCGCGGGGCATGATCGATTGCAGCAGCATCCGGGTACCGGGCAGGGCACGGCGCAGTGTCACCAGCACGAATTCGATGTTCCGCACCAGGTGCTCCACGGTTTTGCGCGTGCCCAGGTCGTTGGTGCCGATCAAAAGGCAGATCGCGTCGGGCCGCACGTCGGTCACCTGGTCGATTCGCTCGACGAGGTGATCGGTCGTGTCGCCGCCGACCCCGAGATTGTGCGTCACGCGGTCGGCAAACCACTCGCTCCAACTGCCCGCCTCGGTGATGCTATCGCCGACGAACGCGGTGACCGGGCGGGATTCGAAGGACTCGTTCTGATTCATCGGGCACCATCAGGATCGTAACGGGATCGGGCGCTGACCAACATTCGCATAGTGGCAATCATGCGCGTATCGGCCGGGAGTTTCCACCCCATCCGGGGGGCTTGTTTATGGGGTAGGGGGGTCAACGGGACGCGGTACCTCCATGAGCGCCAGCCGGGCATCGATCTCTGATCGGCTGGGGATGGCGGGCACCGCACCGTGCCGCTCGACGGTGATGGAGGCCGCTGCAACGGCGAACCGCATCGCCATCTCCCATCCCGTTCCCTCGGCTATCGCTGCCGCGAATGCCCCGCAGAACGTGTCCCCCGCACCGGTGGTGTCGACCACCCGCGCCGCGGGAGCGGGCACGTGAAGCGGCATGCTGTCGCGTCGATAAAGACGGGCGCCGTGCCCGCCGAGTGTCATGACGAGGGTCGGAACCACCCGGAGCAGCCGAACCGCGACCGCATCGAGCCCCGTGGGCCCGTCTCCGGCCAGGAGTTGAGCCTCCCCCTCGTTGACCATCAGCACGTCGATGTCCGCCAACACCTCAGGAGCCAGTTCGATCACCGGTGAGGCGTTCAGAATCACGACGGTCCGTGCGGCTCGAGCCAGCGTCGCCGCCTCGATGACGATCGGGAGGGGTGTTTCGAGCTGCATGACGAGCACCGCGCTGGCGGCTATGGCAGCGGCATCCTGCTCGGTCAAGCGCACCATCGCGGCATTGGCCCCGGGCCACACGACGATGCTGTTCTCCCCGCTTGTCTCGACCGTGATGATCGCGGTTCCGGTAGGCCCGGGGATGCGCCGTACGCCCACGATCTCGATCGAGCACTCACGCAGGGTGGAGAGGATGCGCTCGGCACCCTCATCGTCGCCGAGGCAGGCCAAGAAGGCGGTGGCCGCACCGGCCCGGGCCGCCGCAACCGCCTGATTCTGTCCCTTACCGCCCAGCGCAACCGTGTACCGGGATGCCAGTACGGTCTGCCCGGGGAACGGGATTCTGTCGACCGAGTAGAGGTGGTCGAGGTTCGCGCTGCCGAGCACGACGACACTCACGGGAGCACACGTCACGCGGTCGTCACGGGGTGCGTCGGGCTCTTCTCCCGAGCGAGAGCAGCCTGCGTGATGCGATTGGCCATGCCGCTGAAGATGATCCCGTGAAAGGGCAGGATCGCGAGCCAATACAGCCGACCGCCGAGGCCCGTCGGAAAGAAAACGGCTCGCTGAGTGTAGATCGACCCGCCAGATCCGTCGGATTCGGTGAGCAACTCGAGCCATGCTCGACCGGGCACCTTCATCTCGGCCCGAAGGCGCAGGAACCGCCCGCGATCGAGCGTCTCCACACGCCAGAAGTCCAAGGCCTCGCCGACCGCCAAGCGAGTGGGGTTGCGGCGTCCCCGACGAAGGCCCACGCCACCGACCAGCTTGTCGGCCCACCCGCGAAGCGCCCAGGCGAGGGGGAAGGAGTACCACCCGTTCTCACCGCCGATGCCCTCGACTACCTCCCACAGACGCTCTACAGACGCCGCGGAGCGCTGCACGCGCAAGTCGGTGAACACGGTGTGGCCCGACCAGTCGGGGTCACTCGGGATGGCATTGCTCGCGGCCCCGACCACTGTCGCGTTCTGCCAGCTCGTCTCGACCTCGCCATCCCGCATCTTTGCCAGGGCGAGCTGTACGGCACGCCGGTACCCGGTGAGGCCGCCCTCGGGCGCCGGGATGTACTCGCCGATGTCCTTCTCGGAAGCCACGCAGTCGAACTGGAGCGACTCGATGATCGGAACGGCCAGCGCCCGAGGTATCGGAGTGACCAGGTTGACCCACTGCGAGGCCAGCCACGGGGTCAGCACGGGCAGGCTCGCGATGGGGCGCTGACGCAAACCCGCTTCGAGTGCATAGCCGTTCATCATCTGTCCGTACCTCAGTACGTCGGGGCCGCCGATGTCGAAGGTGCGGTTGAGCCGGGCCGGGAGGGTCGCCGCCTCCACCAGGTAGTGCAACACGTCGCGCACGGCGATCGGCTGGATGAAATTACGTACCCACTTCGGTGCGGGCATGTACGGCAGCACCTCGGTGAGGTGACGGATCATCTCGAACGAGGCCGATCCCGAGCCGATCACCACCCCGGCTTGCAGCGCAGCGGTGGGAACACCGGACGCCATGAGGATCTCACCCACTCGCGCGCGGCTCCGGAGGTGACGGGAGAGGGATTCGACCGGCACGTCGGGGTGCAGGCCCCCGAGGTAGACGATGCGCCCCACGCCGGCCGCGCTCGCCGCGTTCGCGACGTTGTGCGCGCTCGTCAGTTCTGTCTCCTCGAAGTCGCCGTGCGCGCCCATGGCGTGCACAAGGTAGTAGACGACATCCACCCCCTCGACCGCCCTGGCGACCGAGGCCGCGTCGAGAAGGTCTCCCTTCAGCACCTCTACATCGGCCGCCCATGGGGCATCCCGAAGCTTGATCGGATTGCGCACGAGAACTCGCACGTCGTGGCCGGCCGCGGCCAGGCGCGGCGCAAGACGGCCGCCGATGTATCCGGTTGCTCCCGTGACGAGGATGCGCATGTGACCTTCCGAGGTTTCCGCTACAGCAGGGACTTGGTATGCCAGACCGTTTTCAACTCGGTCAGGGCGACGATTCTTTCTAGCGAGGGAGCCGGGATCCCGTACTCGGGCGGGAGCACCCGCTTCAGCGTGACGGCCGCTGTGACCTGCAGGTCGATCCATCCGATGGACTCGGCTCCGGCCAGATCGAGCGCATTGACGTCGGCGTGCCCGGCAAGCCACGGTGCGATCTCGGCCGGTGACCCCGTGAGGATGTTGACCACCCCGCCAGGAACGTCGCTCGTGGCCAGAATCTCGGCCAAGCTCACGGCGGGCAGGGGTGCCGATTCGTCCGCCACGACGACAACCGTGTTACCGCTGACCAGCGCAGGCGCGATGACGCTCACCAACCCCAACAACGAGACGCCCGGATGCCCGCTATCGCGCTCGCCCGCAGACGCTCCGGACTTCGGGGGCGACTGCGGAGCGATGGCGGCAACGACTCCGGTCGGCTCCGGGGTCGAGAGGTTGAAGTAGGGACCGGCAACCGGGTTGCCGTTGCCCGCGACCTGGGCGTATTTGTCCGCCCAGCCCGCGTACCAGACCCAGGTGTCGATCGCTTTGTCGACTTGCGCCTCGCTCCTGGACCGGCTCACGCCCTCCCCCGCAGCAACCTCGGCGATGAACTGGTCCCGTCGGCCCTCGAGCAGTTCGGCGATGCGATAGAGAACCTGACCGCGGTTGTAGGCCGCGGCCGAGGACCATCCCGCGAAGGCGCTTCTCGCGGCGACCACCGCGTCACGGGCATCCTTGCGGCTGGCCCGTGCGGCGTTAGCGAGGAACCCGCCGATCGAGTCGGTCACCTCGTAGGTGCGGCCGCTCTCACTGCGCGGGAACTTTCCCCCGATATAGAGCTTGTACGTCTTCGGGATGACGAGGCGCTCGGTGCTCATGCGCTCGCCCCCGCCGCTTCGCGCAACGCTGGGCCGCTGACGGGAAACGATGCCCGCAGGTACGCCGCGAGGCCGTGTCGGCCGCCCTCGCGGCCGTATCCACTCTCCTTGTAGCCGCCGAATGGGCTTGCGGGGTCGAATCGGTTGAAGGTGTTGGCCCAGATCACCCCAGCCCGCAGTTGGTCGGCGACGGCAAGGATCTTCGATCCCTTGTCGCTCCAGATCCCAGCCGACAAGCCGTACGGCGTGTTGTTCGCCTTGGCGATCGCCTCGGCCGGGGTGCGGAACGTGAGCACCGAGAGCACCGGGCCGAAGATCTCCTCCCGCGCGATGGTCGATGAGGTCGAGACATTGTCGAAGATGGTGGGCGCGAACCAGAAACCCTGGGCCGGGATGACGCAGGGTGCGGTCCATCGCTCGGCGCCTTCGCGCTCGCCGATGTCGCTGAGGGTGCGGATGCGCTCCAACTGCTCGCGGGAGTTGATCGCCCCGATATCCGTGTTCTTGTCGAGCGGATCGCCGAGCCGCAGGGTCGCCAGTCTCCTCTTGAGACTCTCCACGACCTCCTCGTGCACATTCTCTTGCACCAGCAAGCGCGACCCCGCGCAGCACACGTGACCCTGGTTGAAGAAGATCCCGTTGACGATCCCTTCGACCGCCTGATCGATCGGGGCATCGTCGAAAACGATGTTCGCGGCTTTGCCACCGAGTTCCAGGGTCACGCGCTTACCCGTGCCGGCGACCGAGCGGGCGATGGCCCGACCGACCGCGGTCGACCCGGTGAATGCCACCTTGTCGACATCCGGATGATCGACCAGAGCCTGACCGGTAGCGCCCGCACCCGTGATGATGTTCACGACGCCAGCGGGCAGGTCGGCCTGCTGGAGTATCTCGGCGAAGATCATCGCGCTGAGGGAGGTGGTCTCGGCTGGCTTGATCACAACGGTATTCCCCGACGCGAGGGCGGGGGCGATCTTCCACGCGAGCATCATGAGCGGGAAGTTCCACGGGATGATCTGCGCTGCGACCCCGAGGGGTCGCGGGGATGCCCCGAACCCCGCGTAGTCCAGCTTGTCGGCCCACCCGGCGTAGTAGAAGAACCATGCCGCAACGAGGGGGACATCCACATCGCGGCTCTCGCGAATCGGTTTGCCGTTGTCCAGGCTCTCAGCGACCGCGAGCTCCCTGGCACGCTCCTGCACGAGCCGAGCGATCCGGAACAGGTACTTGCCGCGGTCCGCCCCCGACATCCGGCTCCAGGTCGTGTCGTACGCCGCACGTGCGGCGCGCACCGCGGCATCCACGTCGGACTCGTCTGCCGTCGCGATCTCCGCGATGGGCAGCTCGGTCGCGGGCGAAATCGTGGTGAACGGCGCTCCGTGCCCGTCCACGAACTCTCCGCCGATGAAAAGCCCGTACCGCGGCTTGAGGTGGAGGATGCTCGTCGACTCGGGAGCCGGGGCGTAGTCGAGAAAGCTCATCGCGCGGGAACCCGCGGTACCGGGTTCGGTCACTTGGTCCACCGTCTCGTCCATGCTCTCAGTCGATCGTCACGTAATCGGGGCCGGAATAGCGGCCGGTCGTCAACTTCTGTCGCTGCAGCAGCACGTCGTTCAGCAGGGAGGAGGCGCCGAAGCGGAACAGGTGCGGATCGAGCCACTCGACGCCCGCGGTCTCTGCGACCGTGACCAGGTAGCGCACAGCATCCTTCGAGCTTCGGATGCCCCCGGCCGGCTTGACCCCGATCCGCTGGCCCGTGAGACGGTACCAGTCGCGCACCACCTCGAGCATGAGCAGGGTGACGGGCAGGGTCGCGGCTGGGGCGACCTTGCCGGTCGAGGTCTTGATGAAGTCCGCACCGGCCAGAATCGCCAACCAGGATGCCCGGCGAACGTTGTCATAGGTGGTCAACTCGCCCGTCTCGAGGATGACCTTGAGGTGCGCTGAAGAGCCGTCGGCACGTCGACACGCCTCTTTCACGGCGACGATCTGATCGAACACGAGACCGATATTTCCCGACAGGAAAGCACCGCGATCGATGACCATGTCGATCTCGTCAGCGCCGGCACCGACCGCCTCCGCTGTGTCTGCGAGCTTCACCGCAAGGGATGCGCGGCCACTGGGGAATGCCGTCGCAACGGCCGCGACACTGATCAACCCGTGCGAGGGGTCGCCGTGCGCATCACCGAGTGCCTCCAGGGCCACGGTCACGAGGTCGCCGTAGACGCAGACCGCGGCGACGCGCGGCACAGTCGGGTCGGAGGAATCCGGGTTGATGGCTTTCGCCACCAGCGACCGAACCTTACCGGGGGTGTCCGCCCCATCGAGCGTCGTGAGGTCGATCAGCCTGATGATCGTGTCCAGTGCGAGGGCCTTGGATGTCGTCTTGATCGATCGCGTGGCAAGTCCAGCGGCTCGCTGTTCCAGGCCCACGGCATCCACGCCCGGCAGGCCGTCGAGGTAGCGTTTCAAGCTCATGCCGGTCAGATCATAACCGACCACGGAGAGTGCACGCCGTGCTGGCGACAGTGCCGACGATCGGGAAGGGTTTGAGGCGACAGTTGGGGGCGCACCAGCGATGGAGGGTTCTGCCGCCGCCGCCTGCGCATCGGCGGGTGCATGGGCAGGCATTCCCCGAGTCTACCCGGGGCGCACTGAGACAACCCGGGTGGCGTCGTCTCCTTCAGGCGCCGAAATGCGCGGAATCATCCAGATGGCGCGACCAGGTCTTTGCACGGTCGCGCTCCCAATTCGACCAGTCGACCGGATGACCGCGCAGCAGGTCGCCGAGTTGGTCGAGGTTGGTCAACCAATCGGCGCGCACGCGTGCGACGAAGGCCGGCTCGACGGGTGGGCTCATCGACACCCGCACGATGGTCCCGGTACCACGATCACCACCGGCGAAGGGCTCGAGCTCGAACAGGATGCGACCGAGGTCGACGGTTTCGATCGCCAAGCGGGATCGAGCCACCAGTTCAGTGATGACTCCCTCGGTCGGTGCTCTGCCGGTTCGAGGCAGCCAGTCGATGATGTAGCGCCCTCCGACCGCAGCGTCGATGGTGGCCTCGCCCAGCCACCCTTCCACGAGGTCGGGATCGACGAGTGCATCCCAGACGATCAGCGGTGCCAGCTCGATCCGACGTTCGAACGCGAGGTGAGAGGTGTTCACGCCCACATGGTACGACCGGCCGCCGACCCTTTCGATGACCGCGCGCCGATCGAGCCGCCACCGCGGCGCAGAATCGAAGCCCGAATTCGGGCCGCATCCGGGCCGCACCGCCGACACAATATGCTGGCCCGATGACCGGTTCTGGCACCGCGCTCGCGGTGGATCTCGGCGGCACCAAGGTGGAAGCGGCGCTGGTCGACGAAGCCGGCATGCTGCTGCCGGGAACGCGGCACCGCGCGCCCACCGGGCGAGACTCGACCAGCCAGCACCTCGCGGCGAGTGTCGACGAGGTGGTAACCCGCGCGCTGGCAGGCATCCCCCGCGACGCTCCGCTTCGCGGGGTGGGCATCGGCAGTGCCGGGCCGATCACCGTGGCCGAGGGCTTGGTTTCCCCACTGAACCTCCCGGCGTGGCGCGATTACCCGCTGCGCGAGCAGGTCGCCCACCTGGTGGCCGGGACCGAGGTCACCCTGCGCATGGACGGGGAGTGCATCGCAATCGCCGAACACTGGGTGGGGGCCGCCATCGGCATCCGGAACCTGATGGGGATGGTGGTCTCGACGGGCATCGGCGGGGGGCTCATCCTCGACGGCCGGGCCGTTGCTGGGCCGACAGGCAACGCCGGACACATCGGGCACGTCGAGGTGGGCGGCTTCGACGATGCCTGCCTGTGCGGGGGAACCGGATGTCTCGAAGCTGTCGCGTCGGGACCGCACACGGTCGCGTGGGCGCAACGCCGGGGTTGGGTCGGCAATCGCGGAGAGGACCTGGCGCTCAGCTACACCCGGGGCGATCCGATCGCCGTGGCCGCCGTGGAGCGCGCCGGTCGAGCCATCGGGCAGGGAATCGCCTCGGCCACTGCTCTCGTGGACCTGGAGATGGTGGCCATCGGCGGCGGCTTCTCGCGGGTGACCCCCGACCTGTTCGGCTACGTCCGAGACGCGATCGACGCCCGATCGGCCTTCCCGTTCGTCACCAAAGTGCGCGTCGTTGCCTCGGGGCTCTCCGACGCCGGCCCGCTCATCGGGGCTGGGGCTCTCGTGCACCGGGCGCACCTGGTGTCGTGACGCGAGCCGGCGCATTCAGTAGGTCTCGGATGACGACCTCGTCGGCATTCATCTGCGCGATGAGGGCGTCCACGTCGGGGAACTTGCGCATGCCGCGGATGAATCGCACGAACGAGACGGTCACCGTCGACCCGTAGAGGTGCAGGTCGGCATCCAAGGCATGGGCTTCCACTTGCTTCTCCGGAACGGAGTCGAAGGTCGGATTGTTGCCGATGGAGACCGCCGCTGGGTAACGTCTCCCATCGGCCTCGAGCCAGGCCGCGTACACACCATCGGCCGGGATGAACCCCTCCACTTCGGGTGACAGGTTCGCGGTCGGATACCCCAGAGTGCGTCCACGCTGCTCTCCCCGCACGACCTCGGCCCGGACGGCGGGATTGCGGCCCAACAATTCCGTTGCCCGATCCACCTCCCCCGCAGCGAGCAGTTCGCGAATCCAGGTCGATGACACACGCCGATCCCCGGTCGGTATCACATCATCGATCACCTGCACCTCGAAACCACTAGCGGCCCCCATCCGACGCAAACTCTGCACCGTGCCCGAGCCGTTCATCCCGAAACGGAAATCGCGACCGACGAGTACCACGCGCGCTTGCAGCGCCGCCACGAGGATGTCGCTGACGAAACGATCCGGCGCCAGCCTGCTCAACTCTGCGTCGAATGGGAGTACCAACACCGCGTCCATATCCGCTTCGGCCAACTGTTCGAGTTTCTGAGCGCCGCTCAGTAGTTCGGGCGGCGACGAGCCGGGCCGTAACTGATCGGCGGGATGCCGGTCGAAGGTCACGACCGTGGCCACGAGCGAACGCTCCCGAGCAATAGCGACCAACCGCTGCAATACCGCGCGATGGCCGACGTGCACGCCATCGAACTTGCCGATGGTCACAACGCTCGGACCGAATTGCTCGGGAAGCTCCGCGAGAGACCGCGCGATCAGCATGGGAACATCTGGGGTACGGCGTACTACCGGTCGGCCCGGGCCGGTCGGCGGCGATAGAGCCACGCCATGCCCAGTATCGGCAACACGAGGGGAATGAACAGATAACCCCGCCCGAAGTACGACCAGACCGTGTCGGAGGGGAACAGGATCGGGTCGATCAGGCTGACCGTGCCGACGACCAGTACCCCGACGAACTCGAAGATGATCGTCACCCAGGCGATTCGGTACCACGCGTCGCCGCCACGCAAGAGCGCTACCGTGGCCAGCAGGTACACCACCCCGGCAAGCGCCGACAACAGGTAGGCCACCGGCGCGGTGTCGAACTTGGTGAGGATCTGAACGACCGAACGCGCGATCGCTGCGAGAGCCATCACCGCGTAAACGGCGATGAGCACCCGACCGACACCGACAGCACGGGATGGGGAGGACTGGGCCATGGTGGTGTCGACTTTACCCGTGGAGAGGAGCGGATGCTTTTCGCCTCAGGTGCCCTGCACGAACCAGATCTGTCCCATCCGGTAGACCATCACGGCGACCGCCAGGCCGGCGACCCCCAGCACGACGGTTGACCAGCGATCGCGCTGCACGAGCGCCCACACCACGGCGAGGGGCGGCAGGAGGGCGGCGGAAACGAGGTAGACCCAGAACTCGAGAAGGCTGCCGGTTGGGGTGTTTCCGACCGCTGGTGCCACGAGCGCCAGCACCACCTGGGCGATCAGCAGCACCTCGACAAGCGCAACCGCCCCGAGCACGAGATCGTTCGGCGACTTGCCGACGAGGCCGAGCACCAGGCACAGCACCCCCGCCGCGATCGCGACGACCACGACGAGCGCCCGGAACCACTCGATCATCGGCCCACCCTAGCTTCGCAGGTTCATGAGAACCCGACTGCGGCCCTCGCGACTCTCCACCAACCCCACCAGGTGGCCCGCGGGCGACAACGCCGCCATACGCGTGCCCGGAGGAGCATCCATCGCGATGGCTTTTCCGTGCGACAGGTCGAGGGCCTGGGTTGCGGTGAGTTGAAGCACCGGGAACAACCGTGCCGCCAGGAGTGCCGGATCGATGACGGCCGCCGCGAGGTCGGCGTCGAGGTCGGATGCTTCAGCGACCGCCAGCGGGCCGACGCGGGTTCTTCGGAGCGCCGAAATGTGCCCGCCGACGCCGAGCGCCTCGCCCAGGTCGCGGGCCAGCGCCCGTACGTAGGTTCCGGATGAGCACTCGATCCGCACATCCAACTCCACCCACTGGGTGCGGCGGCGCTCGATTACCTCGAACGTGGAGACCACGACGTCCCGCTCGGCGAGCACGACCTCCTCACCGGCGCGCGCGCGTGCATATGCCCTCTTGCCGTCGACCTTGATCGCACTCACTGAACTCGGGCGCTGGCGGATGTGCCCGGTGAGACTCTCAACCACCCGCACGACGTGACTGGCGCTCACGGCATCGAGAGCCGAGGCAGCCGCTCGCTCTCCGAGTTCGCCGTCGATGTCGTCGGTCGAGGATGCGGCCCCGAGCACGATCGTGGCCAGATACTCCTTGTCGAGCCCGACCAGATAGGTGAGCAAGCGGGTGGCTCCTTCGATCCCCAGAACCAGGAGACCGGTCGCGAGGGGGTCGAGGGTGCCGGCATGGCCGACTTTGCGGGTGCCGAGGCCCCGGCGGGCTCTGGCCACCACGTCGTGGCTGGTCATTGAAGTCGGCTTGTCCACCAAGAGGATGCCGCTTCTGGCCGGGCCGGCAGATGCGTCGCTCGCCCCCGCGTGACCCGAAGCTGCCCGATGGGTCCGACCATCGACACTCACGGTGTCACGGTAGCAGTGCGTACCGGCATCCGCACCCGCTTCATCCTGCCGAGAGGCAGGGGTCGAGACTGGACGGGGGGGTCGATAAAACCCGCAGGGCCGGACGAGGGGTGAGGACCGGGCGAGCTACAGTCGGCAGGGTGCGAGTGGGAGTTGTGGGGGCCGGCGCTGTGGGCGGTGCACTCGCGGCGTTACTGGCCCGCGGCGGGCACGACGTGGCGGTCGCCGCACGCGGTGAAACCCTCGCGGCGATCCGCGCGGATGGGATTCTGCTCTCCGGAAAGTGGGGTGAATACCGGGCGGCCGTGGCGTGCGGGCCGCTACTCGCCATCGCGCCCGATCTGGCCATCGTCGCCACCAAGGCCGCGGATGCGATGGCTGCGGCCGCCGACAACGCGCGGTTTCTCACCGGCATCCCGGTCGCCGTCGTTCAGAACGGTCTGGATGCCATCGACGGTACGCGCAGAGTCATCCCCGACTCCACGTTGATCGGCGGGTTGGCCGTATTCGCGGCATCCCTGATCGCGCCCGGACAGATGATGATCACCACAGCGGGGCCGATCTATCTGGGGATCGAGAAGGGGGATAGGGAGCGCCGGGACCGGGACCGGGACCGGGGGAATACTGACGCCGCAGGGCTGGAACTGGCCGCCAGCATCCTCGGCGCGGTGCTTCCGGTCGTCACGGTGGCGGACTTTCGCGCAGCGCAGTGGACCAAGCTCGTCGTCAACCAGGTAAATGCCCTCCCGGCCATCACCGGGTGGAGTGCCCAGCGGGTAATCGGCGACCGGCGATTGCGCTACGCGATGACGACGAGCATGCAGGAGACCGTGCGGATCGGGCACGCATCGGGCATCCGATTCGCGTCACTACAAGGCCTGGCGGACCGCACTCTCCGGCTTTTCGCAGCGATCCCGGCCGGGCTCGGCCAGGCGCTGCCAGCGCTCATGTCGGCCAGGATGGGCTCCGTGCCCAACCCCGGGTCGACCCTGCAGAGCGTGCGCCGCGGTCAGCTCACCGAAATCGACGCGCTCAACGGCGCGGTGGTGCGGGCGGCGGCCGCCGCTGGGGTGAGCGCACCGGTCAACGCCGCCCTGACGGCGATGGTGCACGAGGTCGAACGCACCGGTCGATTTCTCACGGTCGACGAGATCGTGGCCCGGCTCGGGTGAGTCGGCCCACCGACCGGTCAGCAGCTGTCGGCGAAGACCCTAAACGGATGCTGGGAGTCGCTGTTGTCGACGATTACCGTGGCGTGGGCGCGGGGATCCGTCTCGGCGAGGTACAGCAATTCCCCGCCCGAGTACCGTGGCGCCCGGGTCGGGATGCCGTACGCAGCCTGCTGCCGAGCCCGCGCGACCGAGGGGTCGACGTCGACCCAGATCGACGAACTCCAAAGACCCCGCAGGCCCGGCCGAAGCAGGAAGGTGCCGTCGATGATCAGCGTGGCATCGCGCGGGGCCGTGGACCAGGCCATCTCGACCGGTATGTCCCGACGAACGTCGAACGCGGACAGCACGAAACCCGCGCTCCCGCCGAGTCGGAATGGCTCGACGAGCGCGCGATGCAGCACGTCGTAGTCGAAGGAGTCGAGGTAGTAGCCCTGGGCCGAATCCCGGCCGAGCCGGTAACGCAGTTCCCGAGGGCGATGGAAGGACTCCACCGAGGCGCGCCACACCGAGTGGTTAGCGCGGGACATGCGGGCGGCGAGCAGGTCGGCGAACTCCCCCGAGCCACTTCCTCCGAGGCCATCGACGGCGAGGATGCTCCGGCCCGGTCCGTAATTGTGCAGGTACTCATCGGCGAGTGAGTCCAGAAAATTCCTGCGCTGCACGAGGGCATCCGACCCATCCGAGAGCTGCATGCTCCCAGTCTAAGTTTGTGCATTCGCGAAACTGCACGGTGTGGGACGGGGCGATCTAGGTTGGTGGGCATGGATCTGTCGCCGGAGGTGAATGCGTGGTTCCGGGCCAACCAACGCGACCTCCCATGGCGGCGCGCCGGGTTCGGCGCCTGGGGCATCCTCGTCAGCGAGATGATGTTGCAGCAGACGCCGGTTTCACGGGTCATCCCCCGGCTGAAGGAGTGGCTCGATCGGTGGCCGACTCCCGCTGACCTCGCCGCAGCGCCCGCGGGAGATGCCGTGCGTGCGTGGCAACGACTCGGATACCCGCGTCGCGCGTTGGCCCTCCATACGAGTGCCACCCTCATCGTCGAACGTCACGGCGGCATCGTCCCGCGATCCGTGCCGGACTTGCTCGCGTTGCCGGGAGTCGGCGACTACACCGCGCGCGCCGTCGCCGTCTTCGCGTACGGCGATCGGCATCCCGTCGTCGACACGAACGTGCGGCGCGTGGTTGCGCGCGCCGTGCACGGCGGGGCTGTAGCGTCACCCGCGTCGACTCGCCGCAACCTCGATGCAATGGAGGTGCTGCTGCCCGAAAACGACGAGGAGGCCCGCACCTTCAACGCCGCGATGATGGAACTGGGAGCCCTCGTGTGCACCGCTCGTGCACCGCGCTGCGGCGTCTGCCCGATCATGGACCGGTGCCGGTGGGCAACGCTCGGCTATCCCCCGTACTCGGGCACGCGGGCGCTGCCCCGGAAGCCCTACGAGGGCTCGGATCGGCAGGTGCGCGGGCTGATCCTCGCCCAACTCCGCGCGAGCGACATCCCGGTGAGCCAGGGGGATCTGGAGCGGAACGGGCTCGATCCAGTGCAATTGCAACGGGCGCTGGCGGGGCTGATGATCGACGGGTTGACCATCGCTGTCGATGGCGGGTTCTCTCTGCCGTGAGTGCAGACTGGAGGCGTGCCAGAACTGCCTGAGGTGCACGCCCTGGTCGCCGATCTCGGATCGCGGCTCATGGGTCGTGCGGTCCGCCGGTTCGACGTGCTCTCGTTCGCGGCACTCAAGACCTTCGACCCGCCGGCGGCAGCGCTGGCCGGTGGCACCGTCGTCGGGGTTACTCGACACGGCAAGTTCGTCGATTTCTCCATCGGCGACATCCACCTCGTCGTCCACCTCGCACGGGCGGGGTGGATCCGCTGGTTCGAGGCCGTTCCCGCTTCCTCCGGTCGCCCGGGCAGGGGGCCGGTCGCGGCCCGGCTCGTGCTCGACGACGGCACGGGGTTCGCAATCACCGAGGCGGGCACGAAGAAGAGCCTCGCGCTCTACGTCGTTCGCGACCCCTCCGAGGTGCCCGGGATCGCGCGCCTCGGGCCCGACCCCCTGGACACCGCATTCACGCGCGATGTCTTCGCGGGCATCCTCGCTGCCGCGGGGCGATCCCAGATCAAGGGGGTGCTCCGGGACCAGGGCACGATCGCTGGCATCGGCAACGCCTACTCGGACGAGATTCTGCACACCGCCAAGATGTCGCCGTTCAAGCCGGCGTCGATGGGTGCCGACGAAGCATCCAGGCTGTACGACGCCGTGATCAGCACTCTGGAGCAGGCTGTCGCACGAGCGGACGGGCTAGCGGCATCCGACCTCAAGAAGGAGAAGAAACTCAATCTTCAGGTGCACGGGCGTGCGGGGCTGGCCTGCCCGGTGTGCGGGGATACGGTGCGCCAGGTGCGCTTCGCCGACTCCAGCCTCGAATACTGCCCGACGTGCCAGACGGGCGGCAAGCCTCTTGCCGATCGCGTGCTCAGTCGGCTGCTGAAGTAAGGCTCACTCGTCCTCTTCGATGACGCGGGGCTTGACGTACGGGTCCTCGTCGCCCGCGTACTGCGCGGTCTTCTTCAGGGCCTCGACGGCGGCATCCCGAGCGGCGGCCTCGGTGAGCAAGCTCTCGATCAGAGCCGCGTTCTCCGGGATGCCGTCGGCGATGAACTCGAGGGAGGGCGTCAGTCGCACGGTGAGGTTCTTGCCCACCTCGCTGCGCAACATGCCGGTTGCAGACTTCAGCGCTGCGGCCGAGTCGGCCCGCTCCTGCTCATCGCCGAGCACGGTGTAGAAGATCGACGCGTGCTGCAGATCACCGGTCACCTTCACATCGGTGATGGTCACGAACCCGAGCCGAGGGTCCTTGACCCCGCGCTCGAGCGTCTTCGCCACGATCACCTTGATACGGTCCGCCATCTTCGCGGCCCTCGCCGGGTCGGCCATTGGTCATCCCTTCGGTCGGGAGAAGGCGCCCGCCTGCAGACGGGCGCCAGAACGGGTTAGACCCGCACCTTCTCTTTCAGTTCGATGGTCTCGATCTCGTCGCCGATCTGGATGTCGTTGAAACGACCCAGCCCGATGCCCGCCTCGAAATCGGTGCGCACCTCGGTCACGTCATCCTTGTAGCGGCGCAGCGACTCGATGGCCAGACTGTCGCCCACGACGACACCATCACGGATGACGCGTGCCTTGGCGTTTCGCGTGATCGTTCCCGACCGCACGATGACACCGGCGATGTTGCCGACCTTGGATGAGCGGAAGATCTCCCGGATCTCCGCGACACCGGACTGCACCTCTTCGAACTCGGGCTTGAGCATGCCCTTCAGGGAGTTCTCGACGTCTTCGATGGCCGCGTAGATGACCGAGTAGAACCGCACATCCACACCCTCGCGAGCGGCACGCTCCCGCGCCTTGGGGTCGGGACGCACGTTGAACCCGATGATGATCGCGTTGTCGACGGTGGCGAGGTTGACGTCGCTCTCGGTGACCGCGCCCACTCCGCGATGGATGATGCGCAACTGCACCGAGTCATCCACCTCGATCTTGAGCAACGACTCCTCGAGAGCTTCGACCGCACCGGACACATCGCCCTTGATGATGAGGTTGAGCGACTCGACTTTGCCATCTTCGAGGGCTTTGGTGAAGTCCTCGAGGCTGATGCGCTTGCGACCGCGGGCCAGGAGGGCGTTTCGCTCCACCGCCTCGCGCTTCTCGGCGATCTGACGGGCCGTGCGGTCGTCCTCGGTCACGAGGAACGTGTCCCCGGCCCGAGGAACGGACGTGAGCCCGAGCACGGCGACCGGACGTGCCGGGGTAGCGAACTCCACCGGATCCCCGTTCTCGTCGAACATCGCACGCACCCGGCCGTAGGCGGTACCCGCCACGATCGGGTCGCCGACCTCGAGAGTCCCCGACTGGATGAGCACGGTCGCCACGGCACCGCGACCCTTGTCGAGCTTTGCCTCGATCGCGACGCCACGGGCATTTTTGTTCGGGTTGGCCCGCATATCCAGACCCGCGTCGGCGGTCAGCAGCACCGCCTCGAGTAGGGCCGGGATGCCCACGTTGTTGAGCGCGGAGACGTCGATGAACATGGTGTCCCCGCCGTATTCCTCGGCGACCAGCCCGAATTCGGTGAGCTGCTGGCGCACCTTGGCCGGGTTGGCGCCCTCCTTGTCGATCTTGTTGACCGCCACCACGATCGGAACATTCGCCGCCTGGGCGTGGTTGAGCGCCTCCACCGTCTGCGGCATGATGCCGTCATCCGCCGCCACCACGAGGATGGCGATGTCGGTCACCTGGGCACCGCGGGCGCGCATGGCGGTGAACGCCTCGTGACCCGGAGTGTCGATGAAGGTGATCGCGCGCTCGTAGCCGTCGTGCTCGGTGAGCACCTGGTAGGCACCGATGTGTTGAGTGATGCCGCCGGCCTCGCCCGCCACGACGTTGGCGTTGCGGATGGCATCCAGCAGCTTCGTCTTTCCGTGGTCGACGTGACCCATGACGGTGACCACCGGCGGACGGATCTCGAGGTCTTCGTCGCTCTCGTCTTCGAGCTCCTGCTCGAGGTCGAGGTCGAAGCCGGCGAGCAGCTCGCGATCCTCGTCCTCCGGCGAGACCATCTCGATGCGGTAATTGAGCTCCCCTGCGAGAATCTCGAACGTTCCCTCATCGAGGGATTCCGTTGCCGTCGCCATCTGACCGAGGTGGAACAGCGCGGTGACGAGGCTCCCCGGCTGAACCGAGTATCCGGTTATCGTCTCCAGCTTGTCGGCGAGGTCGCTGATGGATGCGCCGCGGCGCAGTCGGATGACCGTCTTGCCGTCCCCACGCGGAACAGCGACGCCGCCGAGCGAGGGAGCTTCTCTGAGTTCGAACTCGGCGCGCTTCGTGCGCTTGGACTTGCGCGCCTTGCTTTTGCCGCCGCCGCGCCCAAAGGCACCGGCCGTGCCTCCACCGGGCCCGCGGCCACGGCCGCCGTTGCCACCGGCGGGTGGGCGGTTCGGGCCGAAGTTGTTGCCGGGAGCCGCTCCCGGCGCTCCCGGGCGCGCGCCAGCACCCCCGGGTCGGGCGGGGCCGCCAGGGCGCTGGAATCCGGTTCCCGGACCGCCGGGGCGCTGGCCGAAGCCGCCGGGCCGCGCGCCCTGGCCGGGTCCACCCGGGCGGGGGGCACCGGGGCGCGGTATCGCCCCCGCGGCGCCGGGACGCTGCATCCCCTGGTTCGAGGCGAACGGGTTATTGCCGGGGCGGGGAGCGCCGGGGCGCTGCATCCCCTGGTTGGACGCAAAGGGGTTGTTTCCGGGTCGGGGCGTGCCCGGGCGCGGAATCCCAGCCGGACGGTCGGCGACGTCTCCGGCGACCGCGGCGGCCGGAGCCACCGGGAGGTGCGCAGCTTGGGCATGAGCCTCGGCTTGCGCCTGGCGCTCGGCGACCGTCAACGGCGGGGCGGCTGGCGCCGGAGCGTCGGCATCGTGCATGACCGGGGCCACGGCCACGGGCTGCGGGTTCATCGGCTTGGGCGCGGCCTTCGGGGCGACTTTCGGGGCCTCGGGAGCGGCGGGTTTGATGCCGTCGGCGAGCAGCGCGGCTTTGAGCTTGCGGGCAACCGGGGGCTCGATGCTCGAGGACGGGCCTTTGACGAACTCGCCCATCTCCTTCAACTTGGCGAGGGCGATCTTGCTGTCGATACCGAGTTCGGCGGCGACTTCGTGTACACGTGGTTTGGCAGCCACAATTCTCCTGTCTGGACCTGCGCCCGACAGGGGCAGGCGATTAGCGGACGGAACTCATTTCGAGCCGCTCATTAGTTGTTTCTCATGCTCAATCAGCCTGTTCGGTAGGGGCTATCTCGGTGAAGATCGCATCGGTCCCCAGCGCCGTGCTCACCCTGAGCGCCCGACCGAATGCTCTGCGCTTGGCAGCGTATTCGATACAGGACCGCGTCGGGTGAACCCATGCGCCTCGACCGGGAAGTGTCGCGGATGGATCCGGAATCACTTCGCCGCTACGCTCGACAACCCTCAACAGAATGGATGCCTCCGCGCGGGTGCGGCAGCCGATGCACGTTCTTACGACTCCCATCGTACTACGCGCTACGTCCTCGACCCTCAGCGCTCAGTCCTCAAGGATGGAGTCGGGCTGGATGTCGATGCGAGCGCCCGTCAATTTGGCCGCCAAGCGGGCGTTCTGGCCTTCCTTGCCGATGGCAAGCGACAGCTGATAGTCGGGCACGAGGGCACGCACGGCTTTCGTCGTGGAATCGATGACGAACGCGCTGCTCACCTTGGCCGGTGACAGGGCATTGGCGACGAACGTGGCCAGATCAGCCGACCAATCGACGATATCGATCTTCTCGTTGTTGAGTTCGGCTGTGACCGCCCGCACGCGCTGGCCGAGTTCCCCGATGCACGCGCCCTTCGCGTTCACGCCGGGTTCGAGAGCTCGAACCGCCATCTTTGTGCGATGACCGGCCTCGCGCGCAAGGGAGGTGATCTCGACCATGCCACTGGCGATCTCCGGTACCTCGAGGGCGAATAACTTGCGCACGAGCGACGGATGCGTGCGGCTCACCGTGATCTGCGGCCCCTTCAGTCCCCTACCAACCGCGGTCACGTAGACCCGGATGCGACGCCCGTGCGCGTAAACCTCGCCCGGCACTTGCTCCTCCGGTGGCAGGATCGCCTCGACCGTGCCGAGGTCGACATGGATCATCCGCGGATTCGGCCCCTGCTGGATGACGCCGGCCACGATGTCGCCCTCACGGCCCTTGAACTCCCCGAGCACTTTGTCGTCGCCGATGTCGCGCAACCGCTGGTTGATGACCTGCTTGGCCGCGAAGGCGGCGATGCGACCGAAGTCATCGGGAGTGTCTTCGGCCTCCCCGATGACGGCCCCCTCATCGTCCAGCTCCGGTACCCACACCGTGACGTGGCCCGTCTTGCGGTCGAGTGTCACCCGGGCGGCAGCGGGCGCAGCATCCGCCATTCGAGGCTCGGGCTCGCCCATGTGCTTGAAGTAGGCCGTAAGGATGGCCTGCTCGATGATTCCCACCAGTTCCTCGAACGGGATCTCCCGTTCGCGTTCCATCAGCCGCAGCACGCTCAGGTCGATGTCCACCGAGGGCCTCCGTATTCAGATTTATGCCACGGCGATGCGCGTCGGGCGAATGCGAGCTTACCGCTCAGACCAGTAGCGCTGCGCCGACTTCATCCAGGGCGACAGTGGTGCGGATGCCGGTGGCCCGGTCCCAGATCTCGACCCGACCGTCGGCGGCATCCCGACCCACAATGACGACGAGCGGCACGCCCATGAGTTCGGCGTCACCGAACTTGACTCCCGGCGAGACCTTCGGTCTGTCGTCGAAGAGCACGTCGAACCCGCTCGTCTCGAGGGATGCGGCGAGAGCTTCCGCCGTGGCCATCACGATCTCGTAGTTGCCCGCCGCGATGACCTGAACGTCGAACGGGGCGATGTTGCGCGGCCAGATCAGGCCCTTGTCGTCGTGGTTCGCCTCGGCGATTACCGCCATGATGCGCGTGACCCCGATGCCATACGAGCCCATCGTCACTGTGACGAGCTTGCCGTTCTCATCGAGAACCTTGAGCCCGAGCACGGCGGCGTACTTGCGACCAAGCTGGAAGACGTGGCCGATCTCCATTCCGCGAGCGAGCTCCACCGGGCCGGAGCCATCGGGAGCGGGGTCGCCGGCGATCACTTGCGCAACCTGAGCTGTCGAGTCGGCGGCGAAGTCCCGGCCGGCAACGAGACCGAAAACGTGCTTGCCCTGCTCGTTGGCCCCGGTGATCCAGTCGGTTCCATCGACCACGCGGGGGTCGAGCAGATAGCGGACGCCCGTAGCCGACTTCTCCCCCAGAACGGCCCCGGATGCCGACCACGGCCCGATATAGCCCTTCACTAGGCCCGCATGCGCGGCAAAGTCCGATTCGGTGGCGGGCGTGACGTCGGCCGGGGCGAAAGCCACCTCGGCACGCTTGAGGTCGACGTCGCGATCGCCGGGCAGGCCCACGACGACGAGTTCGCGCGTGCCGTCGAGCGCCGTCAGGGCGAGCACGACGTTCTTCAAGGTGTCGGCTGCGCTCCACCGGCGACCGTCCGCGCGCGGATGGAAGTCGTTCGCCACGGCGACCAGGGTCGCGATCGTCGGGGTATCGGGTGTGTCGAATACCTCGGCTGGCGCGAGGCCCTCGTATCCGCGAGCGGCCGGCGCGATGGTTGCGAACGCCTCGACATTCGCCGCATAACCCCCGGCGGATCGCACGAACGTGTCTTCGCCGATCGGGGTGGGGTGCAGGAACTCCTCACTGCGCGACCCGCCCATCGCGCCGGCATCCGCCTTGACGATGACGTATTCCAAGCCCAAGCGCTGGAAGATGCGCTCGTAGGCATCGCGGTGTTGCTGGTAGGAGGCATCCAGCCCCGCATCGGTGTAGTCGAAGGAGTAGCTGTCTTTCATGGAGAATTCGCGACCGCGAAGCAGGCCCGCGCGGGGGCGAGCCTCGTCTCGGTACTTGTCCTGGATTTGGTACAACGCCAGCGGCAGATCCTTGTAGCTGGAGTAGAGGTCTTTCACCAGCAGGGTGAAGACCTCCTCGTGCGTGGGTGCGAGGAGGTAGTCGGAGCCCTTTCGATCCTTCAAGCGGAAGATACCCTCGCCGTACTCGGTCCAGCGCCCGGTCGACTCGTAGGGCTCACGAGGCAGAAGGCCGGGGAACAGTACCTCCTGGGCCCCGAACGACTCGAGCTCCTCTCGGATGACGGCCTCGATCTTGCGGCGCACCCGCAGCCCGAGCGGAAGCCAGGCGAATACGCCGGGAGCCTGACGGCGGATGTAACCGGCCCTCACGAGCAAGCGGTGGCTCGCGACTTCCGCATCGGCCGGGTCATCGCGCAGGGTGCGAACGAACAGTTTCGAGAGGCGAGTAGGCACTCGGCTACTGTAGCCGCGCCCATAGTCTCCCTTACGGCTAGGAGGTGGTGACGAGGGGACTGCCCGTGACGCCGACCGGCATCTCGGCGGCGAGGCGGTTCGCCTCTTCGATGAGAGTCGCCACGATCTCCGACTCGGGAACGGTTTTGATGACCTCGCCCTTAACGAAGATCTGGCCCCGGCCGTTGCCGCTCGCGACGCCGAGATCGGCCTCCCGCGCTTCGCCGGGGCCGTTGACGACGCATCCCATCACCGCAACCCGCAGCGGCACCGTCATCTTCTCCAGCCCCGCGGTCACGTCATTCGCGAGCTGATACACGTCCACCTGAGCGCGGCCGCAACTCGGGCATGACACGATCTCGAGTTTGCGCTCGCGCAAGTTCAGCGACTGCAGGATCTGGAGGCCGACCTTGACCTCCTGAACCGGGGGCGCCGATAGCGAGACGCGGATGGTGTCACCGATGCCCTCCGAGAGCAGGATGCCGAACGCGGTCGCGCTTTTGATCGTTCCCTGGAACTCCGGTCCGGCCTCGGTGACCCCGAGGTGCAGTGGCCAGTCCCCCTGCTCGGCGAGCAACCGGTACGCCTTCACCATGATCACCGGATCGTTGTGCTTGACGGAGATCTTGAAATCGTGGAAGTCGTGCTCCTCGAAAAGGCCCGCCTCCCAGACAGCGCTCTCGACGAGTGCCTCCGGGGTGGCCTTACCGTACTTCTGCATGAGGCTCGGCTCAAGAGACCCTGCGTTGACACCGATTCGAATCGACACACCAGCGGCCTTCGCCGCCGCAGCGATCGCCCCCACCTGGTCGTCGAACTTGCGGATGTTACCCGGATTGACCCGGACGGCGCCCACCCCGGCGTCGATGGCGGTGAACACGTACCGGGGCTGGAAGTGGATGTCCGCGATGACCGGTAGCTGGCTTTTCGCGGCGATGATGTGCAGCACATCGGCATCATCCTGGTGGGGTACAGCCACGCGCACGATGTCGCAGCCGGTTGCCGTCAGTTCGGCGATCTGTTGAAGGGTCGCGTTGATGTTCGTCGTTTGCGTCGTGGTCATCGACTGCACGCTCACTTGCGAGTCGCTCCCGACCCCCACCTTGCCGACCTTGATCTGCCGGGTTTTTCTGCGTGGGGCGAGGATGTCGGGGACCTTGGGCATCCCGAGATTGATTGCAGGCACCGTATGAGTTTACGCGTCACGGTTCGCGCCGCGCCGAGACGGGTGCGGCGACGGGTTCGGCGACGGACCCTAGAAGATCGAAATGGGCTTGACGATATCGGCGTAGATGAGCAGGAGGCTCATCGCCCCCAGCACCACGACGACAGCGAGCGTCAGGGGGATCAGCCGTGCGGTATCGACCGGGCCGGGATCGGGCCGCCGGAACAGGCGCGCAAAGAACCGGCGGATGCCCTCGAAAAGCGCACCGGCTACATGCCCACCATCGAGGGGCATCAATGGGATCAGGTTGAAAACGAAGAGCGCGACGTTGAGGGATGCGATCAGTCCGATCAGTGCGGCAGCCCGCTCCTGCACGGGGACGGTATTCAAACTGGTGATCTCCCCCGCGATCCGGCCGACGCCCACCACGCTGACGGGACCGTTGGGATCGCGCTCACCAGGCCCGAAAGCGGCGTTCACGACATCCACCATGCGCTGCGGCAGGGTCAGGATGAGGCGGAACACCCGCGAGATGTTGTCGCCTACCGCGGGCAGGACCGCCGTCACCGGTTGACGAACGACCTCGGTCGCGGGCGAGATTCCGAGAAACCCGACGTTCGTCGTCACCTTGGCTCCGGTGGCATCGGTGACCGGTGCTCCGGATGCGTCGGTGACGTACCGTTCGTTGAGCAGCGGTGTAGCCGTGAGCGTCTGCGCAGTACCGTCACGTTCGACGACGATGGACAGTTCCTGACCGGGCGAGGCACGGATTACCGCTGTCCCCTGCTCCCACGAAGCGATGGGGGTGCCGTCGATCGAGACGATCCGGTCGCCGGGGGTGATCCCTGCTGCACGCCCCGGTGCCTCGGCGTCACTCGGGGAGCACTTGGTCTGGGTGCTCGTCGCGGGGAGAACGCACGCGGAGACGCTGCCGACGGTGGTGGATGCCTGAGGGATCCCGAACCCGCACAAGAGCACCGCGTACAGCACGACGGCGATCACCAGGTTCATGAACGGTCCCCCGAGCATGATGATCACGCGCTTGTATACGGGAAGCCGGTAGAACGACCGGTCGGCCTCGGCGGACTCGGTCGCCTCTGCCGCCGCTGCCGCCTCGGCAGCGCCCGTGTCACCCATGGTGGCTTCGGTGGTGAGCACGGTCGATCGGGCGGGTTGGGGCGGGGCATCCTGCACCAGTGCCTGGAACACTCCGGTCGTTGCGGTGCGGGGGGCTGAATCACCTCGCGACGGAGGGAACATGCCCGCCATCGAGATGTAGCCCCCGAGCGGGATCGCCTTGAGTCCGTACTCGGTCTCGCCGCGACGGCGCGAGAAGAGGGTCGGCCCGAAGCCGATCATGTACTGGCTCACCCGCACGCCGAATCTCTTGGCGGGAATCAGGTGGCCCAACTCGTGCAGGCCGATCGACAGTGCCAGGCCGACCACGACGATGACGATGCCGAGAATATAGAGCAGCACGTTTTGCACGGGGGGAGTTTAGGCGACCCGGGCCTGATCTAGCTGAGAGCCGACAGCAGCCTATCCGCGCGAGATCGCGCCCAGAGCTCGGCCTCCAGCACTGCCTCGAGAGTCAGTGGGCCCGCGCCGACGAATTCGACGGGGTCGTGGGACGCGACGACCCGAGCGATTACGTCGACGATGTCCAGGAACGCGATCCGACCCGCGTGGAACGCGAGCACCGCCTGCTCATTGGCGGCGTTGAAGACCGCGGGCATGGTTCGGCCCATCCGCCCCACGCGCTTGGCCAGTTGCACGGCGGGGAACACCTCGTCGTCGAGAGGCGCGAAGCTCCAGTCGTGCGACCGTGTCCAATCGAGAGGGACCCCGACGCCGGCCACGCGGTTGGGCCAGTCCAAGCCGAGGGAGATCGGAAGTCGCATGTCGGGAGGACTGGCTTGGGCCATCGTCGAGCCGTCGACGAATTCAACCATCGAGTGCACGACCGATTGTGGATGAACGGTGATCTCGATGCGGTCGTAATCCACGCCGAAGAGCAGGTGCGCCTCGATCACCTCGAGCCCCTTGTTCACGAGCGTCGCCGAATTGGTCGTCACCACGAGACCCATGTCCCACGTGGGATGCGCCAGCGCCTGGGCCGGGGTGACCTTGCTCAGCGATTCGCGGCTTCTGCCCCGGAACGGGCCGCCCGACGCCGTGAGCACTAGCCGAGCCACTTCGGCTCCGGTCCCTGCGCGGAGGGCCTGGGCGACCGCCGAATGCTCGGAATCCACCGGCGCGATCTGCCCGGGCCTGGCACGGGATGTCACGAGCTCGCCCCCCACGATGAGGCTCTCCTTGTTCGCCAGCGCCAACACGGCGCCCGACTCCAGCGCCGCCAGCGTGGGACCGAGCCCCACCGACCCGGTGATCCCGTTGAGCACCACATCGGCCGCGACATCTTTCACCAGGGATTCGGCCTCGACCACGCCGATGGCCGTGTCAGCGACTCCGAACGCCCTCGCCTGCTCTGCGAGCAACTGGCGGTTCGCACCCGCGGCCAGACCCACCACCTGGAAACGATCACGATTGCCCGCGATCACCTCGAGAGCCTGGGTGCCGATCGAGCCGGTCGACCCGAGGATGATCACCCTGCGCATGGTGTCAGGCTAGCGCCGCGACCGAGCCGGGGCACGCGAAGCGCCCCGGCTGGAAAACATCACGACCGGGCTGTGGGGCTAAGCGATTCCGAGAATGTCGATGACGAATACGAGCGTGTCGGTTCCGCCGATGTCCGGCGGGCTGCCCTTCGCGCCGTAACCCTGGTCGGGCGGGATGATGACGATGACTTGCGAACCGACGTTCTGGCCCACGAGAGCGGCGGTGAATCCCGGGATGACGCCGCCGGTGTTGAACGTCGCCGGTGTACCGCGTGCCCAACTCTCATCGAAGACTTTCTTGGTGTTCCAGTTGATGCCCTGGTAGTGCACGACGACATTCGCCCCGTTGGCGACCGTAGCGCCGTCACCCTTCTTCAGGAGCGCGATCTTCAGGTCGGTGGGCGGCGGGCCGTCCGGGATCGTGACCGTGGGCTGACCACTGTCCGCGAGCACGACCGTGGGAAAACCCGGAGTGGGCGTCTGTTCGACCCCGTTCGCCTTCGGGAGAGCCGGTGCGGCGGCGGCCTTGATCGAGACGACATCGGCGACGAACACGATCGAGTCGCCCGCTTTCACTCCGAGTTGGCTCGAGCCCTGATCGCCGAATCCGTCGGCGGGGGGGATGACACCCACGACTCGTGAACCCACCGTCGAACATTGGAGGGTCTTGACGATCCCGGCGGGAATCTTGGTGGCATCCAACGGGATGGGGGCGAGGCCCGCGTCCGTCCACCCGGTGCTCACCGGGTCGCCCGCGGTGGCCCCTCCGTAGAGCGAGAACTGCACGTTCACGGTGTCACCATCCAGCGCCACGTCGCCGTCGCCGGTGATAACCACGGTTCGCTGGGTCTCTTTGGCGACAACGGGAGTCGTGAAGGTGACGTCGGGTTTTTTTCCGAAGTCTCCCTTCACCGTCACGGCCGCCGAGAGATCACCCGCGCCGGTCGTGGCACACGCAGCCGTCGTGGGGCTCGTGCCGCCGCCCGAACATGCGGCGAGGGATGCCGCGACGGTGACGGCGAGAAGGAGGGAGGTTGCTTTGCGCACCGGGCACCTTTCGAGAAACTGGCGGACCCTCCATCTTGGCGGAGCCAACCTGAACGGCACGTGCACAGCGGTGTCAAGTCATCTTAAGATTGGGGGCATGACTGTCGTAGACCGTATCGCCAGCGCACCGGCTACCCCCTCCATCACCCTCGCAACCGCGATCCCCGGCCCGCGATCCGTGATGCTGCAGGCTCGTCGCACAGCCGCAGTAGCGGCCGGTGTGGCATCCGCGCTGCCCATCTTCATCGACCATGCGCACGGTGCCCTCGTCACGGATGTCGACGGCAACACCTTCATCGACCTCGGAGCGGGTATCGGGGTGCTGACGATCGGGCACACGGATGAGGCGGTCGTGGCCGCGGCATCAGCCCAACTCGGTCGGCTGACCCACGCGATGTTCACCGTCACCCCGTACGAGTCCTACGTGCGGGTGGCCGAGTTGCTCGCCGCTCACACGCCGGGGGGGTTCGCCAAGAAATCCGTGCTTCTCAACTCGGGCGCCGAGGCGGTCGAGAACGGCGTCAAGATCGCCCGCAACTTCACCGGCCGGGCCGGGGTCGCCGTGCTCGATCACGCCTACCACGGGCGCACCAACCTCACCATGGCGATGACCTTCAAGGCTATGCCGTACAAGAGTGGATTCGGGCCGTTCGCTCCCGCCGTGCACCACGCGCCTGGGTCCTATCCGTTTCACGACCGGCTGAGCGGCGCGGATGCCGCTGCCCGCACCATCACCTGGCTGGAGAAGTCAGTGGGTGCGGCAGACCTGGCATGCCTGGTCGCCGAGCCGGTTCAGGGCGAGGGCGGATTCATCGTTCCCGCGGACGGTTACCTGGTGGCCTTACAGGAATGGTGCACCGCCAACGGCGTGGTGTTCATCGCCGACGAGATCCAAAGCGGCATGGGCCGTACCGGCGCGTGGTTCGCCAGCGAGCATTCCGGCCTCGTGCCCGACCTCGTGCTCAGCGCGAAGGCGCTCGGCGGCGGCCTACCGATCGCCGCGGTCACGGGGCGCGCCGAGATCATGGATGCCCCGCATCCCGGCGGTCTCGGCGGCACCTTCGCGGGCAACCCGGTCGCGGCAGAAGCCGCGATCGCCGTCTTCGATCGGATCGAGCGGGGTGATCTACTGGTCGAGGCATCCCGCATCGAGGCGGTTTTGACGCCGCTGTTGCGCAACCTGCAGGAGCGCTACCCGGTGATCGGCGAGGTTCGTGGCAGGGGCGCGATGCTCGCCATCGAGATCGTGCACCCCGGCACGCGTGAGCCGAATGCGCCGGCCGCGGCCGCGGTGATCGCCGCGTCCGGCCAACGCGGGGTTCTGATCCTCGGCGCCGGAACCTTCGGCAACGTGATCCGGTTCCTGCCGAGCCTGGTGATCAGCGACAACCAGCTTCGCGAGGCCGCAGACGTTCTCTCCGACGCGTTCGGAGAACTCTGACCCGTCAGGCGCCGACCGTGGCGTCGCGGAAGGCTGCGCTGAACTGCTGCTGCTCAACCGCCTGTACGGCGCGGAAAGTGTGCATCGCGGCGCGCGTTGCGGCGTCGGGGAAGATGAGGGGATTTTCGGCGATATCCGGGAATTTTGCCGCGGCTGCCGCCTGCGCTCCCACGACCGGGCTCACGGAGCGAACAGACGCGACCACTTCGGCCGCAACCTCGGGTTGGTAGTAGTAGTCCATCAACTTCTCCGCGTTGGCTTTGCGGGGTGAGCCCAGTGGCACCACGAAGCTGTCGGTGAAGGTGACTGCACCAGTGCTCGGGATTACGAAATGGAACTTCTCGTACCCCACCTCGTCGTTGAGCCGCATCATGTCGGATGCGTAGACGATCCCGGCTACCGCTTCGCCGGAACGGAAGTCTTTGATGTACTCGTGTCCCCGGACTCCGAGAAGCTGTCCCGCTTTCACTTGAACGGCGAGTTCGGCCACGGCAACGGCGAACTGATCGATCCCCCACGCCGTGCTGGAGATGTCGACGCTCTGACTGAGCATGATGAGACCGATGGTGTCGCGCCAGTCGGAGGGGACTGTCACTTTGCCCGCGTGCTTGGGGTTCCAGAGGTCGAAGACCGAACCGAGCCCAGCGGGCACGAGATCGCTGTTCCACCCGACGCCCGTGATGCCGCTCTGCCAGGGCAGCGACATGGCCCGGCCCGAATCGAACTCGCTTGCGGCCAGCACCGGGTCGAGGTTGGAGATATTGGGAATCTTGCCGCGATCGAGGGGCTGCAGGTAGCCGAAGCGAATCAAGCGAGCGAGCATCCAATCGGTGAGCACGAAGGTGTCGGCCTCCGTCGGCTGACCAGAGCTCAGCTGGTCTTTGATGCTCGCGTAGAAGCTCTCGTTATCCACGATCGTGGTTGTGTAGCGCACGTCGATTGCGGATTGTGCCGTGAATGCGTTGAGTGTGGGGTAGTTCCCGCCCGCATCCCGGTCGAGATAATCCAGCCAGTTGGCCCACACCAGGGTCGAGTCGGACTCGGACGTGTCCGGGGCCGCGACCGGAGCGCTGGTGGCGGGGGCGCACGCGGCGAGGGCGAGAGATGTCGCCCCGATCCCCAATCCGGCCAGTACCTGGCGGCGGTTCAGTGGCGTCGCTTTGGCGAGCGCGATCAATTGCTGCACCATCGGATCCTGCAAGTTCTCGTGCATGACGCCAGCCCCCTTGTAGATCTCGCTGATCGACTGGTGCGACGGATCGCCCCCTCGACCATCCGTCGCGCCTGAATGGCGCTTCGATCGCCCCATCCCCCGTTCCACGAATCCTGCCACACACTCGGCCACAAGGAGTGTCACGCGCGAGATATGTGCTTTCGCCGAGCGGCTCCCGTGAGTTGGGCCACGATCACAGCACGAGGGCGAAGAGGAAGACCGCGGAAGCGATTACGTTCGCCTCGGCCGGTACCTCGTTCCCGGCCGCCGTGTAAACGAACATTGGAAACGTTGCAATTCCAGCGTTGTTGACCCGTGTGATGATGAAATCATCGAAGCTGAGTGCGAACGAGAGCAGCGCCGCCGCGAGGATACCGGGCATCAGAAGAGCGCGTAAGCGATGACGCTCGTGCCCCACCCCTTCGAAACCCCGGCGTTCAGGAATTGCCCTGCCAGTCCCGCACCCAGCACAACCTCGGGAGTCGCGATGGGAGCTCACCCTGGAGGAGGCGGCGGTTCAACTGCGTCGCCCGTGCCGGCTGGACCAGTCGGGCGAGGATCGGATCTCGGGGGACATGGCTGGGCACTGGCACTCCTTGGGCATCGCGGAACGGTTGAGAGAGTACTTGCACACAATTCGGCCTCGCGACCCCTTCCGAGGCGAAAAACGCCGACTCTGGTCGTGATATTCACG